>MDTG01232690.1_pt1 | contig 12380 bp, 9 predicted proteins | sample 811421 | NCBI WGS metagenome assembly MDTG01 (sample SAMN05326645, study PRJNA326480) | marine metagenome | isolation source: seawater | place: Pacific Ocean: South East | collected 2011
CGGGCATGTTGGCCGTGCCGTGATAAAAGCGTTTGTCGATCTGCCGTTTGAAATCTATTGGGTTGACACCGACGCAGAACGCTATCCCACGGATTTTCCCGTGAACGTGAGGAAATTGGTTGCGACGGATCCGGCAGATGCAGCCCGACACGCCCCACCCGGCGCCTGGCACGTGATAATGACTTATTCTCATGCCATCGACTTCGATGTTTGCCGGGCGGTAATGAAGCAAGGTGTTTTTGGCTACATTGGGGTGATCGCCTCGAGGACCAAGCGTGTCCGGTTCGTGAGACGGTTGCGCGAGATTGGTATCCCGGAGCAATCCATTGCGCAACTGCAAGCACCTATCGGACTGGCCGGGCTTGACGGTAAGGAGCCGGCGGTGATTGCGGTGTCTTTAGCCGCGGATTTTCTGCTACGGTTGCAACAAGGCATGGTCCAGAGAAGCTTGCCGCAAACAGACAGGGCTAGAGGGACTCATGACCGACACACCGCTTCTTGAACTCTCCGGGATTACGAAACGGTTTCCCGGGGTGGTGGCGAACGATGGCGTTGCGTTTTCAATCCTGCCTGGCGAGATGCACGCCCTCTTCGGTGAGAACGGCGCCGGAAAATCGACCTTGGTGAAAATAATCTACGGCGTCCAACGCCCGGACGAAGGCGAGATGCAGTTCGACGGCAAGCCCTTCGTGCCAGCCAAACCGTCCGAAGCACGCGCCATGGGTATCGGCATGGTGTTTCAGCACTTTTCCCTGTTTGAGGCGCTGACGGTTGCCGACAATGTCGCGCTTGGCATGAACAAGGAAGCCGTTGGCAGCGATTTGAACAAGCAGATCATTGAGGTATCCGAGGCCTATGGGTTGACCTTGGATCCCACACGTTACATCGGCTCCCTCTCGGTCGGAGAGCGCCAGCGCGTGGAAATTATCCGCTGCCTGTTGCAGAACCCGCGGCTTTTGATCATGGATGAACCTACGTCCGTGTTGACCCCGCAGGAAGTCGAAATTCTTTTTCGCACATTGAGGAAACTGTCCTCTGAGGGGTGCTCAATTCTATACATTTCTCATAAACTCGAGGAAATCCGAGAACTCTGTGAAAAAGCGACGGTACTTCGGGGCGGCAAGGTGGTCGCCACTTGTAATCCGCGTCAGGAGACGGCCAAGAGCTTGGCCGAGATGATGATCGGCACCTCGCTCACATTCGCCGAACGCCAGGAACAGGACCTTGGTAGAGACCGCTTGGCAGTGAGTAATCTGACCACCGTCAGTAGGGATCCATTTGGTGTCGATATCCGCGATGTTTCTTTCTGCGTGCGCGCCGGGGAGGTGCTGGGGATCGGCGGTGTCGCCGGTAATGGACAGGTGGAGCTAATGGAAGCCTTGATCGGCGAGTACATCACCGCCGCGGGTTCGATCCGTATCGATGGTGAAGGCGTCGGCGCCATGGGACCGACGGCGCGGCGCGAGCGGGGTATGTGTTCCGTACCCGAAGAGCGCTTGGGTCACGGAGCAGTCTCCGATATGTCCTTGTGGGAGAATACGATTCTTTCGGCGCGAACCCGCAAGTCCATGGAGAACAATGGATTTTTGAATCTCCAGATTGCACAGGACTTTGCCGAACAGGTGGTGGCCAAGTTCAAAGTCAAGACTGCTGGTATTGGTCATGCGGCCAAAAGCTTGTCGGGCGGGAACCTGCAGAAATTCATCGTCGGCCGCGAGATTTTGCAGGCGCCGACGGTTCTTGTCATCATGCAGCCGACTTGGGGCGTTGACGCTGCTGCTGCTGCTGATATTCACCGCGCCCTTCAGGACATGGCGGCAGGCGGTGCAGCCATCTTGGTGATTTCCCAAGATTTGGAAGAATTGATGGCCATATCCACAAACTTCGCGGTAATTGCGGAAGGCCGACTGTCCGAACCGAAAGCGACGGGCAGTCAGACCATCGAGGAAATTGGTCTGCTTATGGGCGGCGTTCACGACAGTATAGGGGGTGTTGATCAGGGGGCTCCGACATGATCCGCCTGGAGCCACGCAAAGAGATGTCGAAGCATCTCCTGTACTTGACCCCAGTGATGGCTGTAGCGCTCACCATTGTTCTCGGGCTAGTTATGTTTCTTATCCTTGGCAAGAATCCTGTGCGGGCGATCACTATCATTTTCGTTACACCATTGACGGACCTGTTCACCATTTCGGAAATGATTGTCAAGGCGACGCCGCTTATTCTCATAGGGATTGGTCTTTCTTTTGGATTTCGCGCCGGCGTTTGGAATATTGGCGCGGAAGGGCAGTTCACTATCGGCGCTTTGGTCGGCGGCGCATTGCCGGCACTATACCCCGTCGAAGGGTTCTGGGTTTTGCCGGTAATGTGTCTGGCAGGGATTGTTGGCGGCATGGCCTGGGCTGCTATTCCAGCGTTCTTGCGCACCAAGTTCAACGCCAATGAGATTCTGGTCACCCTGATGCTGACCTATGTGGCGGTGCTCCTGCTTAGCGTCCTGGTCCATGGTCCTTTGAAGGATCCGGCGGGTCTAAATTTTCCCGAAAGTCGGCTATTCAACGATTCAGCGACCCTGCCGATCCTGATCCCTGAAACCCGTGCTCACGTTGGGTTCTTGGTTGCGATCTTGGCTATCATTGTCGCTTGGGTGCTGTTGACGCGCCACATATTTGGCTATCAGGTCAAGGTCATGGGGCAATCGCCTAAGGCGGCATCCTTTGGTGGGTTTGTCCAGAGCAGGGTCGTCTGGTTGTGCCTGATGATCTCAGGCGGATTAGCCGGTCTGGCAGGTACATTTGAGGCGGCGGGCCCTGTGGGGCAACTGGTCCCTGCCTTGCCTGTCGGCTACGGCTTCACCGCGATCATCGTGGCCTTCTTGGGTCGGCTGACACCAGTCGGCATTTTGTTTGCGGGTTTCGTGATGGCGCTGACCTACATCGGCGGAGAGGCGGCGCAGATCGAGATGAACCTTCCGAGCGCCGTTACAGGTGTGTTCCAAGGCATGTTCTTATTCTCGCTTCTGGGTATCGACGTGCTGGCTGGTTTCCGTATTCGTTTCACTGGTCGCGCCCCCGCCGGGGCAGCGGGGTAGACCTGTGGATCTTCTGGTTCTCATCCTGCAAGGGATAATCGTCGCGGCTACGCCGTTGGTCTTCTCGGCCATTGGCGAACTGATTGTCGAGAAGTCCGGTATCCTCAATTTGGGCGTCGAAGGCATGATGATCCTGGGTGCCATCGCCGGCTTCTCAGTCACACTGGAGACGGGGTCTTACATGCTAGGCATCGCCTCCGCCGCCTTAGTGGGCGCGCTGGCGGCTAGTCTGTTTGGATTGCTGACTCAAATTCTCTTGTCGAACCAGGTGGCTACAGGCCTGGCGCTGACGATTTTTGGCCTGGGCCTGGCGGCGCTGTGGGGGCAAGGATACTCGGGTGAGTCGACGCAGGCTTTGGGAAAGGTTCATATCTTTCTCTTGTCCGACATGCCCATTATTGGACCGCTATTGTTCTCCCATGATCCGCTGGTTTATATGTCAGTGGCGTTGGTGATCGGCGTGTCTTGGTTTCTTAACAAGACACGCTCGGGCCTGATATTACGATCTGTTGGCGAAAACCACGAGTCGGCTCACGCTATTGGTTACAGCGTTGTTGGTGTGCGCATGGTGGCCTTGTTATTCGGTGGAGCTTGTGCCGGGCTTGGAGGGGCATATTTATCAATTGTTCAAACGCCGCTATGGGTGGAAGGCATGACAGCGGGACGCGGTTGGATCGCTTTGGCCATCGTCGTCTTCGCCGCCTGGCGTCCCGGGCGCGCCCTAATCGGAGCTTACCTATTTGGCGGTATTACAGTGGTGCAATTGCACGTCCAAGGGTTGGGCGTGGAAATCGAGGCGCAATACATGTCCATGCTCCCCTATCTGGTCACCATCGTTGTTTTGGTGGTCATCTCGCGTGACAAGACGCGGGCCAATCTTAATGCTCCAGCTTGCCTCGGCAAGCCATTCTTTGCCTCTTCTTAATAAGATAGGTAGAACAGACGGAACAGAATTTCAGACGCGATAATTTCGACAAGGGAGAAATGTTATGAACAATCTCGTCAAGATGTTGGTGGTCATTGCCATAGTGATAGGCGTGATCGCAGGGGTGTACTATTTTTCAGAGCAAGAAAAACGTGACGCTGCAAGCGCCCAGACTAAAGTGGGCTTCGTTTATGTTGGCCCGATAGGAGATCATGGGTGGACCTATCAACATCATCAAGGTTTGAAGGCCTTAGAGAGAGAATTTGGCGATAAAGTAAAGACTACTTTTGTCGAAAACGTCTCTGAGGGTCCCGATGCAGCTCGTGTCATTCAGCAACTGGCGCGGGGTGGAAACGATATAATCTTTACAACTTCGTTTGGTTTCATGAACCCTACGCTGAAAGTAGCCGAACAATTTCCAAAGGTGAACTTTGAGCATGCCACGGGCTTCAAGCGCGCGAAGAACGTATCGACGTATTCTGCGCGTTTCTACGAGGGCCGTCACGTTATTGGCCTAATCGCCGGTAAGATGACGAAGACCAATACGATAGGCTATATAGCGTCGTTCCCAATCCCAGAAGTGGTCCGCGGCATAAATGCGGCCTATCTGGCAGCGAAAAGTGTCAATCCGGACGTTAAGTTCAAGGTTGTGTGGGTTTCCACTTGGTTTGATCCGGGCAAGGAGGCAGACGCTGCCAACGCTCTAATTGATCAAGGCGCGGACGTTCTCATGCAACACACGGATTCGCCTGCCGCAATGCAGATTGCCGAGAAGAAAGGCATTTACGCCTTTGGCCAGGCCTCCGACATGAGTAAGTTCGGTCCGAACTCTCAGCTTACAGCGATTACCAATAATTGGGCGCCCTATTACGTCGCGCGGGTTAAGGCGTCTATGGACGGCTCTTGGAAGAGTGGTGACGTTTGGGACGGTATCAAGGAGGGCATGGTTACAATGGCGTCCTTCTCTGACAAAATCCCGGAAGACGTCCGTAAGATGGTCACTAAGGCCCGCGATGATATCGCAGCGGGTAAGCTCCACCCCTTTACTGGCCCCATAAATAAACAGGACGGGTCACCTTGGTTGAAGGCTGGAGAGACGGCACCTGTTGGTGACTTGTTGGGGATGAACTTCTACGTCGAGGGCGTAGAGGGCTCCCTGCCGAAGTAAATGGAAATGCGGCGGTTCGGCCAAGCGCCGGACCGCCTTTTTTCTGTCCGGACTTTGGCTGAAATGCGATGATCCAGAGCGTAATTCTGAAGGGCCAAACCTTCGCCTTCGCAGACGACCCGTTTGTTGTAGGCCCCGATTTGGCGACGTGCTTTGAGACGGATGGTGCTGTTTGGATCGAAGATGGACTGGTTCGCGCTCTCGGGCCGGCAGATGCGATTATCGCTGAGGCCGCTAGCGTGCCAGTTCATGACTTTGGCAAGCATCTGATCACCGCCGGTTTTGTGGACTGCCATGCTCACTATCCACAATTGCCGATCATCGCTTCCTACGGCGAGCAACTGCTGACGTGGCTGGAGAAGTACACGTTTCCCACCGAAATGGCCTTTCAAGACGCGGGCGTCGCGACCGAGGCGGCAGCCTTCTTCGTCGATGAATGTCTGCGTAATGGAATTACGTCGTCGGCGGTCTATGCCACCATGCATTCGGTATCCGTGGACGCGTTTTTCCAGATCGCGTCGAAACAAAACCTCCGCATGGCCTGCGGCAAGGTGCTTATGGATCGGAATGCGCCCGATGAGCTCCAGGACACGGCACAGGACGGCTACGATCAATCGAAGGCCTTGATTGACGTTTGGCACGGCAACGGGCGTAACGTCTACGCGCTGACGCCGCGCTTCGCGCCGACGTCGACACCCGAGCAATTGGAGGCGGCGGGCGCCTTGTGGAGCGAACATCCCGACATTCTCATGCAGACCCACCTTTCCGAAAACCATAGCGAAATCGCTTGGGTCGCGGAGCTGTTTCCCGACGCGCCGGATTACTTTGGCGTATATGAACATTTTGGTTTAGCTGGTCCCGGCGCCATCTTCGGTCACGCCGTCCACCTGACCGAGCGCGAGCGAGCCGCGATTCGAGACACCGGTTCGGCCATCGCGCATTGCCCGACATCGAACACTTTCATCGGTTCTGGGCTGTTCGACATGCAGGGACTTCGGGATACGGACGCGACGATCCCCGTGGGTCTGGCTACAGACGTGGCCGGCGGGTCATCGCTCTCCATGTTTGCAACCATGCGCACGGCCTACGAAATCGCCCAGCTTCGCGGCTACAACTTGCACCCGGCGAAGGCTTGGCACCTGGCCACGGTGGGTTCGGCGACGGCCATGCGGATCGCCGATAGGGTTGGTAATCTGGCGCCGGGTATGGCGGCGGACCTGACCATCATTGATCTAACCTCTACAGATCTTATCCGCCGCCGCGTTGCCCGGGCCGAGAATATCTGGGATGTTCTTTTCGCTCAGATGATCCTTGCCGATGACCGCGCCATCGCGGCCACTTACGTGGCCGGAGAACCCGTGTATCGTCGGGGTTAACCGCCTGCGATCAGCTTCTCGGCTAACGCCTTGTGGCGCTCCAGAAGAACCGGAAATTCGATAGTAGCCAATCGGCTGTCCCGAACTACGAAGCGGCCTTCCACGACTGTGTGTTCGGCCCGCACCGGGCCGCAGAAGATGAGCCCCGCAACTGGATCCCAGGCGCCCGAGAGGGCGATGGTGTCGGTCCGGTAGATGACGAAATCGGCCCGCTTACCGATGTCCAACGCGCCTAGGTCGTCCCGGCCCAACACCTGTGCCCCGCCCAACGTGGCGATCTCAAGGGCGTCCCGGGCACTGAGTGCGTCTGCCCCATGGGTGACCCTTTGCAAAAGAAGTGCCTGGCGCGCTTCCGCAATCAGATCACCGGAATCGTTAGACGCAGAGCCGTCGACGCCCAGCCCTACCTTCACGCCAGCATCTCGCATGGCTCTTATCGGCGCGACGCCGCTGCCAAGCCGCATATTGGAACATGGACAATGGGCGACGCCGGTACCAGACCGCGCGAACACGTCAATTTCAACCGGATCCAGCTTGACGCAATGGGCGTGCCACACGTCGTCCCCAGTCCAGCCCAAGTCTGCGGCGTAGTCCCCAGGGCGACAGCCGAATTTTTCAAGTGAATAGGCGATATCGTCATCGTTCTCGGCGAGATGGGTATGCAGCATGACCTTTTGGTCGCGCGCGAGGGCTGCAGCGTCTCGCATCAGTTCCCGGCTAACCGAGAACGGCGAGCATGGTGCCACACCAATACGAATCATGGCGCCCGGATTTGGGTTGTGATGGCTCTGAATGACGCGCAGGGTATCCGTCAGGATCGCATCCTCTTTCTCCACCAGCGTATCAGGCGGCAAGCCACCGTCGCTTTCGCCGATGCTCATGGCGCCGCGCGTGGCATGTAGGCGCAGGCCAATTCCCTCTGCCGCCTCGATCTCATCATCCAGGCGCGCGCCACTGGGGAAAATGTACAGGTGATCTGCTGCGCAGGTCACTCCAGCCAGCGCCATCTCCGCCAGGGCTACCTGGGCGGAGACCCGGATCTCTTCCGGCCCCATGCGGCTCCAGATGGGATAGAGCGTTCGCAGCCAACCGAACAAGGTCGCGTCTTGAGCTGCCGGTACGGCTCGGGTTAGGTTTTGGTAAAAGTGGTGATGTGTGTTGATCAACCCCGGGGTCACTACGCAACCAGTCGCGTCGACTATTTCATCGGCCGTTTCCGGCAAGGTCTCTGATACGCCGACGGCTGTGATGACACCGTTTTCGATGTACATGCTGCCACCGGCAATCTCGCGGCGTCCACCATCCATGGTTACAAGATGATCCGCGTTTTTCACCAGCATCGTTGGCATGGTGCACCTTTTCAAGAAAGGCGCTGGCCGGGAAGGTGAACCTTCCCGGCCAGGCGTTCGTCTAAGAGCCGGCGGATTTACTGCTGAGCTTCATCGATCGCTTCTTCAGGTAAGATAAGGTTGAGAAGGATGGCGAGGAACGCAGCCGGCAATAGACCAGAGGTCAGCAGCACTTTCGCCGTACCATCTAGGTGTTGGAGCGCCCCTGGCACCAATTGCAAGCCGAGGCCGACCGAGAGCGAAATCGCGAAGATCATCATATTTCGTCGGTTCCAGTTGACCTCGGCAAGCATGTTGACGCCGGCTGCGGCGACCATGCCGAACATGACGATGACGCCACCGCCCAGGACCTCTATGGGAACGGATGCAATGATGGCGCCGACCTTCGGAACTAGACCGGCGGCAATAAGGAAAATCGCACCGATCGTCACTACATGCCGGCTCATAACACGAGTCATGGCGATTAACCCGACGTTTTGGGAGAACGACGTGTTCGGCAGGCCGCCGAACAAGCCGGCAACCGCGGAGCCGATGCCGTCGGCATAGGTTGCGCCCTCCAGTTCCTTGGTTTCCGCTTCGCGACCGGCGCCGCCTTTGGTGATCCCCGAAACATCGCCCACGGTTTCGACCGCGGAGACGAAGGACATGAGGCAAATGCCTATGATCGCACCGGCCGTGAATTCGACGCCGAAGTGGAACGGCGTCGGTAGGGCGAAAACGGCGGCCTTACCGACGTTGGCGAAGCTGACCATGCCCAACATTGCGGCGACGATATAGCCGGCAATGAGGCCGATGAGGACCGCTGCGACGGACAGCAGTCCGCGAGTGAAGAACTTGATCCCGAGGGTGACGACGATGACCACCAGGGCCACGGACCAGTTCTGCAGGCTTCCGAATTCCGGTTTGCCTTGGGCGGGAACGCCGCCGGCTGCATACAGAATTCCAACTTTCACTAGGGCCAGCCCGATCATCAGGACGACGAGACCAGTGACCAGGGGCGGCAAAGCGAAGCGGAGACGGCCGATGAAGGGTGCTAGGCAGGCATGGAACACGCCACCGACGATAATGCCACCCATGAGAATGGCGATGGCGTCGACGCCCTTACCGGCAACCAAGGGGATCATGATGGGCAGGAACGCGAAGCTTGTTCCCTGAACGACGGGAAGACGCGCGCCTACGGGGCCGAGGCCGACAGTTTGCAGTAAGGTCGCGATGCCCGCGAACAGCATGGACATTTGGATCATGTAGATCATTTGCGGAAAGTCCGGCGAATTAGAGCCGAAACCAAAGCCCGCGGCGCCGCAAATGATGATCGCTGGGGTCACGTTGCTGACAAACATTGCCAGGACATGTTGGATTCCCAACGGCACTGCCGAGGCCAGCGGTGGCGTGTAGTTGGGGTCCTTCAATTGCTCTGGCGTCCCCAATGCCGCATTATCCATAGCCATTCTTAGTCTCCTTTTCCCAAAGTTCCCTGATTCTAACCGCCTCGTCGCGAGAGCGGTTAATTTTCTTGCATCCGTTAAGCCAATAGGTCCTCCAACCGTAATTTTGCGATTCGTTCAACCTCTTGACATGCGGTCGAAAATTCCGTTTCTCGGTCGTTGTTTCCGCGATCCTGAAACGCCGTGAGAATCTGCTCTTTTTGGAGCCCCCTTACGGCGATGATGAAGGGAAAACCGAATTTTTTCGTGTACGATTCGTTCAGATCCGTAAATGTCTTGCGTTCGCTGTCCGTCAGGGCATCGAGGCCAGCGCCCGCCTGTTCCGCAGTCGATTGAGCAGTCAGGCGTTTCGCTGTGGTGAGTTTTCCAGCCAAATCCGGGTGTGCCCGCAGGACGCTGAGACGTTCGTCCGGGGTCGCCAAGCGGAATTGGATCGCTAGGGCACTGTGCAGCCCGACCGCCGTGTCGTGGGCCGGTCCCAATTCTCCTTCGTAGGCCCGTTCGGCGATCCAGGGGGAGTGTTCGAAAATGGAGCCGAAGCGCGCAACAAAGACCTCCTTGGCCATCTGCGATGGCAGCAAATCAGGGTGAACGGGGGGATGGTGAGCCATCCAATGTTCGGCTATGTCGATCCGCCGGGCGAACCAGACATCCCCGTGATCGCGGGCGTATTCGATAAAGCGTCGCAAGGAGGCCAAGCGCCCTGGGCGGCCGACGAGGCGGCAGTGCAGCCCGATGTTCAACATTTTTGGCTGGCCGGCCTTGCCCTCCGCGTACAGAACGTCAAAAGAGTCTTTTAAATAGGCAAAAAACTGATCGCCGGAATTGAAGCCCTGTGCGGCGGCAAACCGCATATCGTTGGTGTCCAAGGTATAGGGAATGATCAGTTGATCTCGGCCGTCATGGAGTCGCCAATAGGGTAGGTCATCTGCATAAGTATCAGATATATAGTCAAATCCGCCTTCCTCGGTGATCAAATCGACTGTGTTGGCCGAGCACCGTCCCGTATACCAACCACGCGGGCGTGAGCCGGTTACTGCCTCATGAACGACAATGGCTTCACGAATATCGGCCAATTCGGCGTCGCGGGTATGATCCTTGTAGTCGATCCACTTGAGGCCATGGGAGGCAATTTCCCAACCGGCCTCCAGCATTGCCGCGACCTGGGCCGGCCCGCGCCGCAGGGCCGTGGCCACACCGTATACCGTGACCGGCACCCCGAGGCCCGTGAACAGGCGGTGAAGGCGCCAGAACCCAGCCCGGGCGCCGTATTCGTATATGGATTCCATGTTCCAGTGACGCTGCCCTTCCCAGGGTTGAGCGCCGACGATTTCCGAAAGGAAAGCCTCGGAAGCGGTGTCACCATGCAAGAGACAGTTCTCGCCACCTTCTTCGTAGTTGACGACGAACTGCACACAGACAGCCGCGCTCTTCGGCCAATCGACGACTGGTGGCGTAGCGCCGTATCCTTGCATATCTCGTGGGTAGCGGACCACTGTGCTCATTATTTCCTTATCAAGACGGCAATAATGTAAATCAAGACAATATCCATTGCTTTAAAAAATTCCGAAAGATGTTTAAGAATTTGACGGCTATCGTTATCGGCGTACTTTGGCAGTCATCGCGTCGAGTTAGGAAGGTCACATGGCGGCAAGCACCGGGTTTCTGACGACCCACATTCTGGACACAGCAAACGGCTGTCCAGCTCACGGCGTGAAAATCGAACTCTATCGGTTGTCAGACGACGCCCGCGAACACGTTGTAACCATGGTGACTAACGACGATGGCCGCACGGACCAGCCGGTCATCGCGCAAGGTGAATTGGCCGTCGGCACTTACGAATTGGTCTTTTTGATCGGCGACTATTTCGCCGGCGATGGTAAAAAATTAGCGAACTCCTTCATCGACGTGGTTCCAATCCGTTTCGGTATCGCCGAACCGGATGAGCACTATCATGTGCCCTTGCTGGCCTCGCCGTTTTCCTTCTCTACCTATCGCGGCAGCTGATTCCTTGATTTTCGCGTGTCGTTGGCGATTGCGTGAAGGTGACAAATTAGGGGCCAGTTGCCGCAATGAAACGCCCCTTCAGGTAATTCTTTCTCCTAAAAGATGAACTCATATAATAGCCCTGATCATATTGCCTTTGGATCAGAAAGATTGCATATCAACTTGGAGCTTGCAGGAAATCAGCTGGTTTAGAGGGTGATCGGGGGTGTTGACGGGCATAGTGGACGGCCCGAAAGATCGACGAAACCAGGCGGTCTGTCTTAGCTTCCAAGGGTTCGCTTACATTCGCCAATTGCGTAATCGATGAACAATCTGATCTTCGGATCTTGCAGGCGCTTGTGCGGATAGATGCAGGAAAAAGGCAGCGGCGTTGGTGGTGTCTTGGTGCAGACACTAACCAAATCGCCGGATTCCAGCAGTTCAGAGATCTCATAGACCGACTTGTTGATGATGCCGCTGCCGGCGAGCGCCCATCCTGTGAGCACATCGCCATCATCGGATTCCAACGGGCCTGTGAAGTCGTAGCGCTTGGATTTACCGTTCACCTGCAGCATCCAGAAGAACTCGTCCGCGCCCGGATAGCGAAGCAGAAGGCATTTGTGGTCACCGGCAATCAGGTCGTCGCCGGTTTCCGGTATGTCGTGGCTCGCGATGTAAGCGGGCGACGCGCAGAGTACGCGCTGAAACTCATGGATGGGTCGGACTCTCAAATCGGAGTCCGTTAACCGCCCCAACACGAAGGCCGCGTCCAATCCTTCGTTGGTGATGTCGACCTTCCGGTCCGACAACCGTAGCCGAATGTTGATGTCTGGATAGTTGGTCTTGAAGGTGGGGATTAATGGCGCGAGCAGCTTTTTGCCTAGGCCCAGAGGGGCGGCAATGAAGATCGTGCCCTTGGGATGCGAGGTGGTCTCAGCTATCCCGCCTTCGACCTCGGCGATGGTCTCCAGGATATTTGTGGCGCCCGTGTACAGCATTTCGCCGTGCGAAGTGGGCGTCATGGATCGGGTGGTGCGGTTGAA
>MDTG01390977.1_pt1 | contig 12380 bp, 6 predicted proteins | sample 811421 | NCBI WGS metagenome assembly MDTG01 (sample SAMN05326645, study PRJNA326480) | marine metagenome | isolation source: seawater | place: Pacific Ocean: South East | collected 2011
AATTGGTGGAACGGGTGAATATACTTATGACTGGTCTAACGGAGAGTCAACAGAGGATATACAAAATCTAGAAGCAGGATTATATACTATTGTTATTACAGATGAATACGGATGTGAAGAAGATGCTACATTTGAAATACTAGAAAATGATAGTCTCACAGTATCGGTTAATGATTTTCATACTGAACTAGACTGTTTTAATGATTGTGATGGATTTATTGACATAACTGTTTTAGGCGGAACTGGAACATATAGTTATTTTTGGACTAACGTTATTAATGATACTATTAGTACTAACCAAGATATTGATAGTTTATGCGTGGGCAATTATGATGTTCAAATAATTGATGGCAATGGATGTATTCAAGAATATACTTTTAGTGTTAATCAGCCGGATAATTTATTCTTTACTTACCAAACTAATCAACAAATTGTTGAAGGAGAATGCAATGGTTCTGAAATTGGAAGTATTGATGTTACTATAAATGGTGGAGTACCACCTTATGAGCTCACTCTATATCAAATTATTAATAATGTAAACTTTGCTTACGAGCAAGTGAATGGCAATGATTCACTAATATCATTTAACAATCTTGAAGGTGGTAATTTCTCATTACTATTAGAAGATTCAGGTGGGTCAGAGAATTGTTATTATTATGAAGATAACATATTGATTATTGAACCTGAAATTCTTGAAATTTCTGCATCAATATGGGAAGATAATTGTTGTGGATATAACACTTCATGCTTTAACACCTTAGATGGAGAAATACAATTATCAACAAATAATGGGGGAACGCCTTTTGTAGATGGTTTATATCAATACATTTTATTAAATAATGAAGATACTATTGACACTAATAATACCGGATTATTCAACAACCTAGGACCAGGGAATTATACTGGTATCGTAATTGATGCAAATGAATGCTCAGACACTATTGAATCCCTAATTATTACCCCACCAACAGAAATACAAATACTTAGTACTCAAACCAATCCTGCAACATATTGTTTAAATAATGGACAATTTTCTGTAGAAATTGATGGAGGGTGTGGACAAGACTATATATTTACTTTTTATGAGACAAGCATAGATTCCACATTTCTAAAACCATATTATGATTTAGAACCGGTAACTAATGAAACGACATTCACCTACAACGAACTTGGTGAAGGCACCTGGGCAGTGGTAATAGAAGACTGTCAACCTAATAATTGTGGTGACACAATTTATTTTGAAATATTTCAACCCGCAGACCCAGATTTCGATGTGTTACCGATACATGCAGATATTGAAGCGAATATAATAACTGATTGGACGAATGGTATATCAACATCTCTTGGATACCCATTAGGAGAGAATGGAATATGTGAGGGAGGAATTGGTTTTTTTGCTCCGTTTGAAAACCCAGATTTAACGTTACAAAACTTAGGAGGGACATTAGGAGGAATGGGAGTTGGATATAATTTACAGTGGTTTATCGATGTTGATCCTGTTGGCGAATTTGACCCAAATAATGATATATGGATACCAGAATACGATAACGAAATTGAAATCTGGGTTGATGCACAAACTACTGGTTTAAATTACATTCTAAATTATATTGATTTATGCCCTGAGGGAAATATTATATTTTCTGAACCCGTACAAATTGAATTGCTAGAATTAAGTATTACAGCTACAAGTTCTCTAGAGCTATGGAGTAATGAGGATTGTGTGACAGAAGATTGTCTCTCTTCAGTCTCATGTTATGGCGCGAATGATGCATTTGCCGCATTACAATTATCTGGTGGTTCAGCGGATTCATTTTTTACTGCCGGATGCGAAGGAGAATACTATACAGTAGACTGGTACGTAGATACTGATAATAGTACTACCTTAGATATAGAAATTGATCAACCTCTAAATATAGAAGAAGTAATAGAAGAAGATTTTGAAGAAGGAGATGGTATAATTGATTACTTTGCAATTGAGGAATTAAGCCCTGAATTCTACTTTGCTGTAATTCAAGATGAATGTTCTGCATCTCAAGGTTGTGGATTTATAATTGAATTTGATTTACGAGATGAAGCTAACCCTATTGAATTTACTCTAGACCTAACACAAGAAAGTTGTGCATTAAATGAAGAACCTAGTGTTTGTGTTGACGAAATTACTGGTGGAATTCCATTTTACGATATTATTCTAGAAATGACATTCCCTGTTAATGAAACAATACCATTTCCTGGCACTGATTGTGTTTCTGGCCAAACACTATCTCCAGGTACATATAATATGTATATAGAAGATCAAAATGGCTGTATGACTTCTGACACAACATTCAGCATTAACCTAGTCAACCCAATAGACAGTACACTTATTGAAGTTAATCTTGGCACATACAACGGAGGATATAATGTTTCATGCTTTGGTGAAAGTGATGGTTATATAGAAAGTGTTGTGATTTATTCATTAGAAGACTTAGATCAAGATGGCCAAATTAATTGGCCAGGACTACCAAATTTACCATGTGATAATAACTGTGCAGATGTTGATGGAGATGGTATAATTAACACATTAGACTTTGATGATTTTGATGAATTTGGTAACCCACCCCCAGGGATTGACACAGACGATATTCTAGCTATATGGACACCTGAAGACCCATTATCTCTGAGTATAGATGGTATCGAAATCGAATGGGGATTATTAAATCCTATTGATAGTTTGCTTGGTATTGGTTTACAACAAGAAGCAATAATATATAGTTTAATTCCCTCCGACGATGGTATGATTGACACCTGTGAAACGATCTTTAGTTTTGATGTGTTTGGACCTGACGAACTATATGTTTTTGTTCCCGATTATAGTAATTGTGCGGGATGTGGAACCAATGTAACTGCAGAAATTCATGGAGGTCAAGGACCATATTATGATACATGGTTAATGCAAAATTCATCAGGTCAATGGGACACAATATATCCATTTATTGATTCTAATATAAACACTAATAATATATATGACACATTAATAATTGGGGGAGATGATATCTCTCCTATAGACTTTGATGTTAGCAATATAAATGGATTTCCTCATAATATTATTCTCCAACCTGGAGAGTATCAACTTTCTGTCACTGATGCATCAGGGTGCATTCCACTTGAACCATGGTCATTTACAATTAATGAAACTAATGAAGAATTAGAATGGCTAAGTATAAATCAAATTGGCGGCTGTGGTCAATGTGATGGAGAATTTGAAATAGTATTTAATGATATTAATAGTGAGTTATTACAAGTAAGCTGGTATGATTGCTTAGGATTATCTATTCCAACATCTCAAACAACTGAAAATACAGTTACTGATTTATGCGTTGGATCATACTATGCACAAATTTTATATCCAGAAAATAGCCTAAATAATCAAAATAGTAACACTAATGATATTGATGGAGACGGTATAATTAATGAAGAAGATGAAGATATTGATGGAGATGGTATATTTAATATTGATGACCCATTCCCTACAGGGGATTATAGAGTATATACTGTATGCTTCGATTACGCACCTGAGCCATTTCAAATTGTAGAAAGTATTGAAAATAACGCATGTAGTGTTGAAAACAACTCTATATCAGTAAATATAGTCAATGACATAACAAATAACAATCCTGCAAACACTGGGCCTTATTCATATGAATGGACAGATGAAAATGGTGTTACATTGACAAATCAAAACTCAAATTATATTGAAGGCCTAAGTGCAGGAATATATAATTTAGTAGTTACTGATATCCTTGGATGTACAGTACAAGAGCAATATATGATTTATGAAGCAGAAGCATATAATATATCCTCTCAATTAAGTGATTATAATGGATATAATGTATCTTGTTCTGAGCAAGAACAAAGCGAATGCGATGGCACAATAACATTAGAAATAAATGGCGGAGCACCATATAATCCAGACGGATATATAAATTCACCTATCAGTGGTGACGAGTATTTTTACTATACTATTACCAACACTGATTATGGTATAAGCAGTAATCCTGAACAAATTGAAAATATCAGCTACAGTACTAATTCAATAATTGTCACTCTGAATAATATATGTGCTGGGGAAAATTTAATTAATCTAATTGGCCTTTGCGACACATTATTAACTGCAACATTAACTGAAATTGAAACAGTTGAAGTGGATTTTAACACTCAAGACATAATTTGCTTTGGTGATGGTAATGGAGAAATAAGTATTGATTTAAACATCTCACCAGCTGACTACTCTCTCGAATGGTACTTAGAAAATCAATTATTAGCTACGCCAGACCCTTTAAATTTAACAAACCTAAATGGAGGAAACTATATACTAGAAGTAACAGATGTTAATAATTGTTTAGACGTATTTTCAATTAACATCAATGAACCTGCTGATTTTTATATAGAATTAGACACAATACAACCACAATGCAGCTCTGTGCTAGGCGGATTAGACTTCAGTATTTCTGGTTCTAATCCTGGATTTTATCAATATCTTTTAAACAACACATTATATGATTACTCCACAGGAGAAATAATTGGATTACAAAATGGAAGCTATGAGTTTATTTTTATTGATAGTGAAGACTGTGTGTCTAGTCCTATTAATATTAACCTTGAACCTCTTTCTGAAGATTGCCTAGATATTCCTGGACTATTTAGCCCGAATGGAGATGGAATAAATGATATATGGCAAATAATTGGAATTGAGGATTACCCTGAAACTAAAGTGTCTATTTATAATCGATGGGGACAATTATTATTTAATACTGATGGAAACTACTTAGGTAATGAATGGGACGGAACATATAAAGGAGACCCATTACCAATGGGTGTATATTACTATATAATTGACCCAGTAAATGAAAACTACAAAGTATACACTGGTGGAGTGACAATTAAACGCTAGAATTAATATGAGACTATATATCAAAATACTTATTCTTTTTATAATGCTGTCTTGTTATACACAAAAACTAAAGACACAAGTATTACCAATATATAGTCAATATATGTTTAACCCACAACTCATTAATACTGCATATACAGGGATATATCCTTATATGCCCATAATTATAAATCATAGAAGTCAATGGTCAGGTGGTTTTGGAGAAGCCGCACCACAAACTTCTTCTATATCAATCAACCAATCAATTGGAAATCATAATAGTTTAGGTGGGCTACTAATATATGATCAGACAAATCCCATTTCTAGAACACAAATAGAATTAAATTACGGTTATAGAACTCGTATAAATGGTGGAAGCATTCTATCAATGTCCTTGAGTGGAACATATAGTATGTTTCAATTTACGAGGCAAGCGAATGATACATATTCAGAAATTACAGACGGATATATTGATATAGTTAACCAAAGCGATGAATCAACATCTTTCTCAGATTTAAATGTGGGTGTAGTAATAGCTAATAATCGTTATGATTTAGGACTAAGCATACGAAATTTACTAGCACCTGAACTCTTGAATAATGACAATGCTAATGAAGGTTTTGATAGAATAAAATATATAGTTTTTCATGCATCTTTTCTAGGCATGAGTTCGACTGATTTACCTTTTGGATTAGTGCCTTCAATAGTTATACGAAAAATGGGTCTAATTCACTACAATCAATTAATTCAGGCAGATTTAAATTTAAAATTAATATACCGAAACAGAATATGGATGGGTTTGTCCTATAGGACAAATGAAAGGGCCATTTGCCCCTCCATTGCAATAAAAACAGAAAAAGCATTCTTTGGTTATACATATGATATTGGAATGTCAGAACTAGGTCTACATCACAACGGAAGCCACAATATTGCAATAGGTTTTTTAATAAGAACCAAAAACACTTCTAATACACTTAGACATAGTCCATTTGATTTAAATGTTGGCACACAAAAAATAAGATTGAAAAAATCTAGTAATAATAAGCATAAATCAGGGTTATAAAATAAAATGATAAATTATATATTTGATATCGATGGCACATTAACTCCCAGTAGGCTAAAAATGGAGAAAAATTTTGAACTGTTTTTTAGAGAGTGGATGCAAAATAAAAATATCTTTTTAGTAACTGGTTCAGACAAAGAAAAAACTGTCGAACAAATTGGTGTAGATGTTTGGAAAGAAGCCACAAGAGTATACCAAAGTTGTGGGAACCAGGTTTGGGAAAATGGGAATTTAATAACAGAATTTCCTTTTTTTTTAGAAGATGAGATCGAGTATCATTTAAATAAATATCTAAATTCAAGTGAGTGGAAAAGTAAATTTGGTGCTCATATTGAACAAAGAATGGGTTTAGTTAATTTTTCAATTATTGGAAGAAATTGTTCTCAAGATGATAGATTATCTTATTACAAATGGGATCAAGTAAAAAAAGAACGTTTAAGCATTTGTGAAGATTTAATGACCAAATTTCCAAAAATTGAAGCTTCAGTAGGTGGACAAATTAGTATAGATATATATCCTAAAGGTAAAAATAAAGCACAAATACTAGATGATATAAATGGAGAAATCTATTTTTTTGGGGATAAAATGGATATAGGTGGCAATGATTATCCGATTGCACGTAGATTAATACTAGAAAATAGACCTCACACCTTATTCAAGGTTAAAAATCCAAATGACACATGGGATATATTAAAAAGCATAGATTAAGCTAATATTTCTTTGACTTTATCAGCTGCGGATTGTAAAGAAATAACAGAAAACACCTTTAATCCACTCTTGTCTATAATTTGCTTAGCTTCTGTTGCATTAGTGCCTTGTAATCTCACAATAATAGGAACATTAATTGAACCAATATTTTTATATGCGTCAACTATTCCTTGAGCTACCCTATCACAACGAACTATTCCACCAAAAATATTTACTAAAATAGCCTTTACATTTTGATCTTCAAGTATTATCCGTAAAGCAGACTCTACTCGTTTAGCATCAGCAGTTCCTCCTACATCTAAAAAATTTGCTGGATTTCCACCAGATAGTTTAATAATGTCCATTGTAGCCATAGCTAATCCAGCCCCATTAACAATACAACCCACATTGCCTTCTAGCTTAACATAACTTAATCCAAAAGAACTCGCCTTTAATTCAAGTGGATCTTCTTCATTATCATCTTTATAGTCTAAAAAGTTAGTATGCCTAAACAATGCACTATCATCAATTGTAACTTTTGCATCTACCGCAATAATATCATTTTGTGAACTCTTAATAGCTGGGTTTATTTCAAAAAGACTAGCATCAGAGTCAATATAAGCAGTATATAAGTTTTTTAAAAACATGCACATATTATTAAAAGCCTCATTTTGCATATTAAGATTATCCGCAATTTTTTGACATTGCTCATTAGTTATTCCAATAATAGGATCAATATGTTCAGTAAAAATTTTATTAGGCTGTTCTTCAGCTACTGTCTCAATATCAACACCGCCTTCAGTTGAATACATTATCATATTTTGATTTTTTGATCTATCCAATAAAACAGAGATATACATCTCTTCAATTTTAAATTCACCAGGAGAATATACATCCTCACCAATAAAAATCTTTTTGACTAATTTTCCGTCTATTGACGTTTGGGGCGTAATAAGACGCATACCTAATATGGAATTGGAGTGATCACTCAATTCATCTATATTTTTAGCAAGCTTGATACCTCCTCCTTTTCCTCTACCCCCAGCATGTACTTGTGCTTTTACAATAAAGAATTTAGTGCCTGTTTCATTAGATAATTTTTTAGCATTTGAAATGGCTTCATCTACAGAATGAGAGACATATCCTTTTTGTACTCTTACTCCGTGAGAGGCTAATATCTCTTTTGCTTGATATTCATGTAAATTCATTGAAACTTTTTTTTAATTAACCCAAAAATAACCTAATGTTTGTTAATATAAAATAATTCATTTATTAAAATCTATTATATTTGAAATATATGAGATGTGTTAAATTTTTTCTTTTATTAATACCAACAATCATAATCTGTCAAAGTACAAAAAAGGAAGTCTATGCAAATCGAATTTTTGAAAATGTGAAAATTGATGGTCAGTTAAATGAATCATTTTGGTTAGATGCAGATGTTGCAAAAAATTTCATTATGATGACGCCTGAAAATGGAAAATATGAAAGAGTGACACAAAAGACGGAGGTTAGATTTATATATGATGATCACGCTCTTTATATTGGAGCGTCACTATTTGATTCAAATCCTTACGAAATCCTTAGAGAATTAGGCCCCAGGGATGCTCAAAACAAAAACACTGATGCTTTTGGAATCTTTATAAATCCGTTCAATGATGGAATTAATGAATTCTGTTTTATTGTAACAGCAGCAGGTGTACAAATTGATAAAAAAATATCTTTGACAACTGATGGGTATAAAGAGGAAATCAATTGGGATAGCGTATGGGAAAGTGCTACTAAAATCAATAAGCATGGCTGGTTTGTTGAAATAAAGATACCTTATTCTGCAATTAGATTTCCCAATAAATCAAATCAAGAATGGGGTTTAAATATTTGGAGAAAGATTAGAAAATTAAGAGAAGAATACTCATGGAACTATATAGATATTAAGAAAAAACACATTGGTAATCAAGCTGGAGTTTTAAAAGGAATTTCAAATATAAACTCACCTATTAGACTTTCTCTATTACCATATCTATCTTCTCAACTTAATAAGTTTCAAAAAGAATACAGCTTAAGTTATGGAGGTGGAATAGATCTCAAATACGGTATAAATGAAAGCTTCACTTTAGATATGACACTTGTACCCGATTTTCAACAAGTAGAATTTGACCCATTAGTACTCAACACAACCCCATACGAAATTAAATTTAATGAAAATAGAAGTTTTTTTACTGAGGGCATTGAATTATTCCAAAAAGGAAATTTGTTTTATTCAAGACGTGTTGGCGGCGTAACATCTAATGAAATTAGTCTTAGTGAAAATGAGATTCTATTAACTGATTTGGGAAATACCAGGTTAATAAATGCAATGAAAATTTCCGGCAGAACTGATAATGATTATGGAATAGGGGTTTTTAATGGAATCACTGCTAAAACATATGTTGATATAATAGATACTATCCAAGAAAGTAATAGAACAGAACTAATAGAACCCACAACAAATTATAATATGTTGGTATTAGATAAGAGTTTTAATCAAAATTCTTTTTTAACATTTGTTAACACTAATGTATCTAGAAAGAGAGGATTTCGAAACGCAAATGTTTCAGCTCTAATAGCAGCTATTACGAACAAAAATAATACACACTCTCTGAATTTTAATATTAAAAGAAGTAGTATTCATGAAAATAATAATTCTATAAGCGGATTTTCATCGCTTTTAAATATTCAAAAAATAAATAATAACATTCAATATGGTGTAAAAAACTATATTGAAAGTGATACATATGATATCAATGATTTAGGTTTTATGGAACAAAATAATGAAATAAACAATGAATGCTTTATATCATATAATATTTTTACACCACAAAATAATATCCTTAAAGGCAAAAATGAATTAAGATTAGAACATAAAATGCTATATAAACCTAATATATATAATGAATTAATTATTAAATACACATCTGAATTTGTTACAACCAAACATTTATATGTTAGATTTAATGCACGCTATTTCTTTGAAGAGCATGATTACTTTGAATCCCGAACAGATAATCAAAACTTCGTTCGTCCGCCTGCATTAAAATTTGGCTGGATGACTTCAAGTGATTATAGAAAAGCCTTTGCACTAAATACAATGTTTTCATATAAATATAGATTTAGCCAGGATTATATTCATTGGGATCAAAATAAAAACACACTAAAATATCTTAGAATTAATCCAAGAGTAAGGGTAAATAATAATTTATTTTTTCAATATATTTTTGCATATGAAAAAGAACAGAATCAATTTGGATGGATAACACAAACTCAAGATAATAATATACTATTTAGTCGTAGAGATCAAAAAACATATACGAACAAATTAATACTCGACTATACCTTTTCTACTAAATCATATTTAGAGCTAGTTTTAAGACATTATTGGTCTACCATTTTGAATTCTTCTTATTATTTCTTGCAATCCAATGGTCAACTTGAAAACATTAATACAAATAATTTGACACCCACTGATTTGTATAACGTAAATTTTAATACCTGGAATATGGATTTAAAATACTCATGGGAATTTAAGGCTGGATCATTGATAAGTCTTGTGTGGCAAAATCAACTAACAACAAATGTACAATCAGATTTAATAGAAACAGTATTTGCACGTAATATAGATGAACTGTTTGAAAACCCAACAAGTAATATATTTTCTATTAAATTTACATATTATATTGATGCACAAAATATTTTAAATAAATGATAGAAATCATAAACATTAAGAAGAAGTTTCAAGAACAGTCTGTACTTAAAGGCGTTAGCATTAGTGTGTCAAATAATGAAATTATAGCTATTAAAGGGGAATCAGGAGCTGGTAAAACTACGCTATTAAAGTGTATTGGATTACTAGATGACATTGATAGTGGTATAATAAAAGTCAATGGGAAAGACACTTCTCGTCTAAACGAATCACAAAAATGTCAATTTAGGAATAAAGAGGTTGGATTTGTTTTTCAGTTTCATAACTTATTACCTGAATTTTCAGCTATAGAAAATATTTTAATGCCTTCTTTTATTTCTAAGAATCACACCGAAAATTACCGGCAGTATGCTGAAGACTTAATAGATACATTAAACATCATAAATATAAAAGACAAAAGACCAAATCAAATTTCTGGGGGGGAACAACAAAGAGTTGCAATTGCAAGAGCCTTAATTAATAAGCCTAAAATCATACTAGCCGACGAACCATCTGGCAATTTAGACTCTAGGCAATCTGAAGAAATGTTTAAACTATTTCATACTTTACGCAATAAGTACTCGACTATTTTTTTAATAGTAACTCACAATAATACGCTAGCAAATATGTGTGACAGACATATTACTCTAGAAGATGGTAAAATATTGGTGTAAATTAACATATAATGATAAAACGTATTGAAAGCTGATTAATATGGAATTCCAAAAACCTTTTATCTTTTACTTTTTTTTATCTCTGTTGGTACCTATCATTATTCATTTATTTAGATTTAGAAGGCACCAAAAAATAAAATTTAGTAATACAACACTACTCAAACAATTAAACAGTCAATATAAATCACAAAAAAATATCCAAAGAATAGTTGTTTTATTAAATAGGTTAATAATACTAAGTTTATTAATAATAGCATTTGCACTACCATTAATCAAAAACAAAACAAACTCTAATCCACCTGAAAAAATTGGCATTTATATAGACAACTCATTTAGTATGAATTTAACTGATGAAAATCAAAAAAGACTGATTGATTCTGCAAAAGAAAATGCACACAAAATTATATCTAATTTAAGTGTTAATCAAAAAGTCATGATTATCACAAATGAATTCAGTAAAAAAAATCAAAGATGGTATAGCCCTAATATAGCTATTAACATGATTGACTCTATTACAGTTTCTGGTTTTACAAAAAGTATTCCTACAATACTTAATAGATATCATCAAAATATAAATGATCAAGAAAGTAATAAATTATACTTGTTTTCAGATTTTCAGAAAATTGATTCTAAATCGATAGAAAATATAAGTTCTAATACTGAAATAAACATTGGCATATTAGAGGGTTCCACCACACCAAACATAAGTGTTGATTCTTGTTATTTTACAACTCCTCTTAGAAAAAATGGTGCCATGGAAACACTACGTGTTACATTAACAAATCACTCCAATCAAGATATATTAACTAATATTAAACTTAATGTAAATAATCAACAAAAATCAAATTATCAATTAGAAGTTTCTAAATATAGTACTATTGAAGAAGATTTGAGTTTCACCAATTATATAGATAAAAAGAATGTTTCTGGATCAATAAATATCCAAAATGATAATATTCAGTTTGATAACACATTATTCTTCTCTTATCCCATTCAACAAAAAATTAAAATACTAAATATCCATGATAGCCAAATAAATTATTATTTAAATAATATCTTTTCTGACTCTTTATTCGATTTTATCCATTTTCATGTAAATCAAATACAATACAACTTACTTACTCAATATGATTTAATCATATTAGATCATATAGAACATCTACAAAACTCATTAATTAACACAATAAGTAAATACATTGAAAATGGCGGAAATGTATTTGTTTTTCCAAAAAAAAATGCAGATATACATTCATATAATGAATTGTTTTTAAAAAACCAATACTGATCAAATTGATCAATATAATATTAGAAATCAAACCATTAATAAAA
>MDTG01109333.1_pt1 | contig 12379 bp, 24 predicted proteins | sample 811421 | NCBI WGS metagenome assembly MDTG01 (sample SAMN05326645, study PRJNA326480) | marine metagenome | isolation source: seawater | place: Pacific Ocean: South East | collected 2011
CATCTACGTCTCCGACACGTTCAAGGTTGTGTTCTGTTTCATTTTAATTTACTCTAGGATTATTACCATAAAGATGTCGATAGAGATTTCCTATTTGTTCATGACCAACTGCTAGGGGTATACCAAACTGCTGTGCAATGCCCTTTATCTTAGAAATATTTTCAGCATCCGTAAACTCATCAAGAGAACCAGGCTCTCCGTGACTATCATGATACGCTCTAGGGTACTCGCTTTGTGTGTGCAATACGATTCCCGCCAAAGATTGCGCTTTTACGATAAACTCAGCGCCAGCATAGATAAAATCAGAGATGTGGTTTAAAAACGTATCCGAATTAATATCGTAAGGTTCAATTCCTTGAAAATTTCCCGAAGAGTCCCACACGTTCTTTGAAAAGGCAATCTTAGGATCAAACCTTAACCCGGGAGTATGACGACCGTCCATGTCAACCTCACTAGGATAATATCTTGTACCTGAAGGAGTTTGAGACGGTGATGAACCTACATCTCTTACTTCTCCATAAGTAACAACGCCTTGTACGACAATTCCGACCGGACCCCATTCGCTGTAATGGGGGATTGTCGTTTGACCTGCTGGATCTACCAGGTTGAAAGAATGCTCTCTTTTCATAATACTGCTAATAACTGGCTCCAGGTCAGTAAAATGAAGATTAGGAATTCCCGGTCCGTATACATTTTGAGGAACCCAGTGAACATAATAGGCTTGATCAATGCTTGGCACACCTTTTTTAAACATTGCAAAGTCTTTTTTTTGTAATCTCGTTTCTTTTAAAAGAGATTCTTTTATCAATTCTCTTATTACCTTTCTCATATACACCTCGTAACACTCTATCAATATATATGACTCTTGCCACTCTTTTAACTCGGAAACCTCGAAATACACCGTAAACGGGCTATATTGTATTATACGAATGATAGAGCTGAAGTAAAAGGTTTCAAAAATTGGTGGAGTTTCAAAGTTCTAAGGCGGCCTCTCCCCAGCGCTTGCCCTGCCCTGTAGGCTGGTACTAGGGGCATAGATAGGGGCCAAAGTAGGGGCATAATAAGGGGCATATATACACCCCTATCTAGAGCGTACAGGGCTAGGATTTATACTGCCCCATTATCACGAGTAATGGGATATATAATATTATAATATAAGACTACAAGGACTTTAGTATTTTAAATAAAATAAAAAATAAGGAGATTTTATATGTTTGGATTTGGAACGCCTGATTGTGATAGATGTGGAGGTGCCTATGTTGGTAACCCGAACCCAGTATTACCGCTTTGTTATTGTTCTCGAAAAAAGGATAACAAAGAAGAAGAACAAAGAAAACAAGAGCGACTTGAGAAAAAGAGGAGGGAACACTTGGATTGGCTGGAAGAACAATGTCGAAAAGAGCGAAAAGAAAGAGAACGAAAAATCGCAGAAGCAAAAATGAAATCATTATGGGAAGAATTGGCTGAAGATGTCGATGATGATGAGGAGTAATATGAAATACAAGGTTATATTATAAGACTACAAGGACATTGGTATTTAATGAAAACAAGGATGAAGCAATGATATTGGTATTTGCAGGTATATGGATTACAGGTATTCCTCTCTTAGTGTTGGAAGAATTATTAGAACGTTACGACAAATCAAACAAGGAAACATTATGAATAACTGGATTAACAAAAATGTCAGACCTTACTTTAAGGTTCCTGGCACACGCACTGAAATGGACAACTACGCTGCGTTACTCGTGATAACGTATCTTGCGACTGTGTCACTAACAATTGTTGAAGCAAAAGCTGTTGCCTTTCTTTTTGGAAGCATCACACCTGGATCTGCCGTGGCTATTCTTATTGTGAATATTGTGTTGTGGACAGCTGCTGTTTGTCATCTTGAATGGACTGACTAATGGGGGCTTTGGAAGTGCTATATGCACTTCATATGTCTGACGGCTTTGTCTATGTTGATAAAGCCTCAGTCTCAAAAGAAGCTAAGAAGCACCTTAAAGGAATTGTTGTTTTTGAAAGCGGGAAGGCTTACTGGGATCTGTAAAGATCCTGGTATTTCCGGCCCTGCACAGAGTGTGTCAGGGTATTTTGCAGCCTTTTTATCATGCATACCCTGATGTTATACATCGGGGCTTCAAACCATTATATCAAGAGAACCAAGCTTTATAATATTATAATATAATAATACGAGGAATAATGGTATATTAATTATATTATTTTGCCTTATTATTAAAATTAATTTGATTGGAGGCCTTATGGCTAAGTACGCTATTATTATTGAAAAAATCGATCTTGAATCTCAACCAGCTGTTGCTCATGGTACCTGTTCTGGAAAATCGTTTGAAGCAAGAACGATTCCCTATGGCGGACAGATGATCTGGAAAATCCTTGAACATGGAATGCTGCCTTGCCCATTACCAATGTCAGACTTTGAAGCTGGTGAAAGATCTTCTGTGGCACGCTGGCTCAAAAAGGTTGAGGTTAATCCTGAGCTGGTTGGAAAGAACTCCCAAACTGCCGGATATCAAGTAACCGCTTCCCCTAAGACGTCTGCTTTGAAACAAGAAAATGATGAGCTTAAGAAAAGACTGGAAAGAATGGAAGCAATGATGGCACAGCTCCTTGGTAATGAGGATGAGGATGAGGATTCGGAAGAAGATTCTGAGGAATAGATTATCCTAATCCTGGTTGTCCTGCTTCGGCAGGGCAATTTGCCCTGTGTTTCCTATCAAGTACGTACATACTATGCTTCAGATCCAGCCCTGCTGATTGCTGCAATCAGGGATCCAAATTTAAAACAAATATATCTTGAGAAATGAGTTTTAATTTATTATACATTAAGATTACAAGGACATTGGTATTTTAAATAAAATAAAAAATAAGGAGATTTTATATGTTTGGATTTGGAACACCTGATTGTGATAAATGCGGCGGTGCTTATGTTGGCAACCCAAACCCAGTGTTGCCACTTTGTTATTGCTCCCGAACCAAGGTTTCTCAAGAAGAGAAAAGAGAAAAAGAATGGTTTCTTGAGAAAATGGAAGAAAGACATCTGGCTTATTTGGAAGAAAGATTTCGCAAAGAGCGAGAAGAAAGAGAAAAAAGAAATGAAAAAGCAAAAATGAAATCAGTAATCGAAGAGCTGGCTGAATACCTCATCGATGAGGTCTACCCCATTGATGAGGATGAGGATGAGGAGTAATATGAAATACAAGGCGTTAAGATAACTGGGATGCTGGAAAGGTAAGGTACGCCAAATAAAATTCCTTACCTTCCCCCAGCTTTTTTATTGATCTGGCTTTAAGTCAGGGCAATTTGCCCTGTGTTTCTTGTTGTTAGCGAATACTAAATGATCAGGTTCAGCCTGCTGATTGCAGCAATCAGGGATCCAGATTCCAAACCAATATATCTCGAGAATTGGGTTTTAATTTATTATATTTTAATATTACAAGGCAAATAGCATTATTAAATAAATAATAAAATTGGCCTTGTAATTAAATTGGTGTTAATTCTTTGGAGAATATTATGGCTAAATATGCTATTGTTATTGAAACTATTGATCTTGAATCCCAGCCAGCAGTCGCCCACGGTGTTTGTTCTGGAAAACCATTTGAAGCCCGAACCATTCCGTATGGTGGCCAGATGATTTGGAAAATATTGGAACATGGAATGCTTCCGTGCCCGCTCCCGATGTCGAACTTTGAAGCCGGCGAAAGATCTTCTGTCGCTCGTTGGTTGAAGAAGGTTGAGGTTAATCCGGAGCTAATTGGTAAGAATTCTCAAACCGCTGGATACCAAGCATCTGCCTCACCAAAAACTTCCGCACTCAAAGCTGAAAATGATGAGCTTAAGAAAAGACTGGAAAGAATGGAAGCGATGATGGCACGACTTCTTGGGGATGAGGATGAGGATTCTGAGGAAGATTCTGAGGAATAATCCTTAGTTTTGCGCCGGCCTCCTTCGGGAGGTTGGTTGCCCCGATATGAAATATCAGGGACACTTGTCCCTGTTGTATCCAGCAGGAATTATAGCAGGGCTTTGTCCCTGACGAGTGTAGTCGCGCGTGTCTCTAGCAGAGAGTGTATGATTCAATAGCAGGGCACTTGCCTGTAATCTTGACGATACTGCTTTGTTTAGCGCCATTATATCAAGAGAAATTTGTATTTATATATTATATTTTAATATTACAAGGCAAATGGTATTATTAAATAAATAATAAAATTAGTCTTGTGTTTAAATCGTGTTAATTTTTCTGGAGAATATTATGGCTAAATATGCTATTACTATTGAAACCCTCGACCTTAACTCTCAACCCGCAGTTGCTCACGGCACTTGCTCCGGCAAGACGTTTGAAGCTCGCACTATCCCGTACGGTGGTCAAATGATCTGGAAGATCTTAGAGCACGGCATGCTGCCTTGTCCGCTTCCCATGTCGAACTTCGAAGCTGGTGAACGCTCCTCAGTAGCTCGTTGGCTTAAGAAAGTCGAAGTGAATCCGGAGCTCATCGGTAAGAACTCCCAGACTGCTGGCTACGTCGCATCATCGGGACCAAAAACCTCAGCGCTCAAAGCCGAGAACGATGAGCTCAAGAAACGTCTCGAACGCATGGAAGCAATGATGGCTCGCATGCTTGGAGATGAAGATGAGGAGTCCGAAGAAGACTCAGAGGAATAAAATCCTCAGGTAGGACTTCGGTCCTACCGCCCTTTGTTGCTCCGGCTTCTGTCGGGGCAATAATATTGCCCTGCCGGTTTTTAGTTACCAAGCCGGTGTGATATCGGGGCCACTGTCGTGTGTCGTGTCTTTACTCGTGCCTATATTCGTAGAGAAATTCGTATTTATATATTATAAAATAATATTACAAGGCAAATGGTATTATTTAAATAAATAATTTTTTGCCTTTTTTCTCAAACCACTATTCGGAGGCCACCATGGCTAAATACGCAATTGTAATTGAAACTCTTGACTTGGAATCTCAGCCAGCCGTCGCGCATGGGTCTTGCTCAGGCAAGCCATTCGAAGCACGGACTATCCCGTACGGCGGGCAGATGATCTGGAAAATTCTCGAACACGGCATGCTCCCTTGTCCTCTGCCTATGTCGGCCTTTGAAGCAGGCGAACGGTCCTCGGTGGCGCGCTGGCTCAAAAAGGTCGAAGTGAATCCCGAGCTTATTGGCAAGAACTCACAGACCACAGGCTACGTCGCCTCGGCTTCTCCTCGCACTGCTGCCCTTAAGGCAGAAAACGACGAATTGAAGCAGCGACTGGAACGCATGGAGGCTATGATGGCCCGCGTGCTAGGTGATGAGTCTGACGAAGATTCGGAAGAATAATTCTCCCAAGCTTTGGTGGCTGCTTCGGCGGCCACCTCCTTTTCATTCTTAACTTAAACACTCTTTGGAGCTATTATGCGATACGTAACTAATGCTAGACATCTTTCTCTTCCTCCTGAAGTCTTGGAAGCACAGACAAAACCCAAACAACTCATGGCACTCTTTGGCATGGTTAGCGACTTAGCTCAACAACCGCATGTCGACCAGGAACATTGCTTTCGTGTTTTGCGGCGAGCAATGAAACGTGAAGCTGCTAAAGATACCGACGGAGCAATTCGCATTCTCAAAGCTGTTCTCCGCCAAAATCAATCAGAAGAATAACACACTAACACGCTCTGAGGTCTGCTTGCAGGCCTCTCTTGCCCTGCTCTAACTATGGAGCAGCGGTTTTGTGCCCCGACAATAAATCAGGGATGTGGAGAAAAGTCTCTCGCGAGTTCAGGGCACAGGCATAAAAAAACCTGGACCGAAGTCCAGGTAAAACCGCCAAGGTTTTATGATGTCTTTTTCTTTCTAATGCGACATGGTGTCTTTCTAATGCTTGCCGAGAATTCCGATCTTTCCATTGCCTTTTGTTGTCTAGCAGCCTTGGTGTTGGTTCTTGGTGCTCGGGTTACGGGGCGAAGTGGTTCTTTTTTGTCGACAGAGAACCTTGTGACTGTCCGCTTTTCAAAAACGCCATGAGTAATTTGCCGTTCGACGTTAACATCTTCTGTTCGAATGCCTTGTGGCATGTGGCATACGTGCCAATCATAGCATCTTTCCCGTATGCCAGATTCAGCGTACCGAAAGCCGGCTGTCTTGATAGCAGAGTCATTGCGATGATCTCTTTCAACTCTTGCTGAGTGGTATGAGAAGAACGAGCGAACCTGGCCATTGGTTGACATAACTTCGCGGGTTTTGGTGTTGATAACGACGTAAGTTGACATATTGTCTCCAGATTATTAATTAATTACTATTATTTTACCTGTTCTTAGGATACCATTTTAATTTTCTAATTACTCCAGGATATTATTGTTTTCCTCCTCTTCAGCAAAATTTTCCGGATTCATTTCCAATGCGATCCATGCGATCACCGCCCCGGTAAGGGCGATGAAGGCAAGAGACATAATAAGTTCCAATGCGAATAATATCATTAAGCTCTCCGTAGTCTTCTTTCGACGCTTGTGTGCCATAAGCAAAACAATTCATCGATTGAGTTAATTCCCGGTACGACATATTTTTGTCCCCCAGGCAATAAGTGGTATTTACCATTGGTCGAGTCCCAGCAGGTACGTTTGTACCTCCCACCTCTTGATGGCGAATAGCTAAGGTACTGTGTGTACGTATAGCTACGCCTAATTTTCAAACCTTTGTGTGTTACTGTCAAACCATTGCGTCGCCGCCACGCCGTAGCTCGGTAATTGGGCTTGTGTCTCCAGCACTGGAGCAATTCAAGTACTTGTGAGTAAGTAAGTTGGTTTGGCGCAAGTGAGAGAAGTGTCGCAAGGAATTCGACGTTTGAAATATAGCGGTTTGGCATAATAACTCCTTATTTATGCAGTTTTATTTGGTATACTAAGGATACTATAATTTTAATCTTATTACTCTAAGTTTAGTTTTAGCTCTCCTTTCTGATAGCGTTCTCTTCAAATGTTCATTTAGCATATTGTCTAATCTTTCCTGTTGCCTTTGATCCCTGATTTTTAGCCAGAAGAAGGTTGACATAATAAGGAATTCAGCAAGCATTAATTTGATTATCATCGGGGCTCCGCGAAAGACGTTTATAACTCATTGCATGTTCTCCTGGTTGTTGAAAGCATTAAGAGCATATATAAATTGGTCTGCCCACATTGTAAAAGGCTCAGCCTCGTCATTTGTAAGTTCGTATTGGACACCATTAATCATCTCGATTTGAAGAACGATTGGTCCCGACTGATCGTATTCAGTGGTGATGTTTGATTGAACAGAAACAACATATTCAAGATTGATCCATATCTTTAGACCTGACGGCAGATAGGCTTCGAAGATTGACGGTTGATAATTTTCGTTATTCATTGCATGTTCTCCTGATTGAGGTAAAGAAAGTAAAGATTAAAAAAGATGCGAGGTGCAGGAATCGAACCCGCAAGAAAGAAGTGTTATCGTGCACAATAACTGTTCTTTCTCATCATGTTAGGACCACCCAACCATCGTGCACATGGCCATGAAGCTTCGCATAATAAAGATTAAAAGGTCCGGCAGCCGAAACTGCCGGGGTTGAGGTAAGATAATTAGTAATCACTGCCAAAGAAGCTTGAGAAATCATCTTCCCATACGACTTCAATATTGTCGTCAACAGGATCAATGGCCTCATCCAATGCTTCAATGTCATAGGTGCGATCGGTAGCAGTAGCATAATGTGCTTCCGATTCGTTTTTGGGGCGAAGGTAGTAATTGATACCAGGCTCACTATTGAGAATGGCGCGGCAGGTAGCATCGGAATAACCGTCCCGAATTAGCTCACCAATGCGACGTTCTTCTTGGTGCTGCGAGAGTCCTTCAAGCCAGGTAAGAATAACAATGCGATTTTTTTCTTCTCTTGTAAATGTCTTTGACATAATAGCTCCATTAATTTAATACTAGTTTCCTTGTAATATTAGTATACAATATTTTATTCTCTATTTCACCAGGTAAAAAATAGCCAGCCCAACAATTAACTCAACTGCAAGGCCGGCCAACCAAACTTAGCGATTGATTGTTATCAATGCGAAATAATCCCCATCAACAATGTCCTGATGACCAACCAAATCCATCGGCACATAAAGCACCGAGTCAACATATTCTTCATCACCACGCCATTCAGGAACATACTTCTCAACGTCTCGCCCTTCGCTCTCTATTACGGACTCCAATGTCCCAATCATCTGAGAGAATAACCAACCTCCCTCGTCAGTCAAAATGCCAACTGGCTGTGTGCGTTTGACACCGCGCAATAGCAATTTTGATGCGGCAGCAAAAACTGCTTGACGATGTGTGCGAAGAATGGGATAGTTAGTATTCCATCCTTGTCGCTGGTTGCCATATTCTTCACGCCATTCTTCAACTGATGTTTTTTCTTGTGTCATGTTTGCCTCCATTACTTCAGCAAGTTTTCTTTCAATACGCGGATTTCTTCTAAGTCGTTTTTCCACGAGTTTTGAGCTAACAAATACGTTTTGATAAGAGATCCGCTTCTGTCCCAGATGTTAATGATATGATGCGATTCATAGTCGTTAGTATTCATCACTGGGAGCGTCATCAAAACAATTTCGAATTTAAGTCCTGACAATATTTTTTCTACTTCATTTTCGAATTGATCTAACCAAGCCATAATGCCTCCATTACTTTAGCAAGTTTCTTTTGACTGATCGAATTGTGTCCAAATCTTTCTTCCAAGACGTAGGCGTTATGAGATATGCCTTAACGAGAAATCCGTCTCTGTCCCAGATGTTGATAACTCTATTGCCAAGATCTCGAATGCCTTCGGGTAAGAAGATCTCGTATCGCTCACCTTCGAGTATTTTTGCCACTTCGTCTTTAAATTCCTTCAAATGGTCCATCATGCCTCCGAATTAATAATTTTTACCATTGTTTTCCTATTCTTAGGATACAATAATTTTATTCCAATTACTCCATGTTTTTTGTAGCCAACCTGCCATCACAGCAGGAATGAGGAGTAACTCCAGTTTTTATCCTCTGATACGAGTCTTAAGAACTTCTTTACCTCTTGCTCGTCATTGGTAAGATAATGCTTAATATGACCATCTTTGCGCTGGTATTTAAACCAATGCGCTGACAGATGAAAAGAGAAGACAGAACTGCGATTGTTGCTTCTAAGCAGCCAATGATCAAGTGCTTTATACTCACAATTGAGTATTAACGTGCGTCTTTCGATATTTGCCGTATCAATAGCAGGAAAGCATTTGATTGTTAAATTGTCCATAATTACCTCTCGACTGTGTGTTTTTTAAAATAAATACCATTATCCTTGTAAACTTAGGATACAATAAATTTTTTCAAATTACTCTATGAAAAACAGCGGGGGATACATTTCCTTATCCCCCAACCAAATTTCTCTCACATCTTCTTAAGCTGCGCAACAGTTTTGATATTTGTCGGCCAGCACCTTTCGCTGTTAACAAAATGGTTAATTCTGTTATTTTTGTCAAATATCATCGTCGCCCTACCACCTCGCCTTCCATAGAAAGCAAAGAAGTCTGCGCCAATTTTTTGTGCCTCACAACTAGCATTTTCCCTCAAGATCTCCATCGGCACCGTGCTTGCGTGCTCCTGGGTCTGCGGTTCAAACCTAATCGGTTCGAGCTTAGTTTCCTTATTTTTCTTAAAATAAACAACATGCAAAGCCATTTTGCCTCCAAATTTAATTTACCAATGTTTTTGCTTTCATAGGATACAATATTTTTTTTCGGATTACTCTAAGCAGTTCTTGTTTACTTTTTGCGCCCCCTCGATACTCTTAGCATAGAGTCTGCATCCCTGATGAAAGAGCTGATGTCGTTCTTTTTTTAACGAAAAAAGTCACTCCGACCCCCGCAAAAGCTTAATAAACTGTACACATTTGTTACCAGTTTTCTACTCAACCAGTCATAATTTTTACCACATCTTGCCCTGATCACTGTCTCTTTTGCGCGCACTCCTCTCATTTTACCTTCCTCAGTCATCAGGGCATTCGCCTCTGTCGAACTACTCTACCACACCCGTTTAGTCCCGTTTGCGCCCGTTTTAACCCGTTTTCACCCCTGCTCACCCGTTACTCTCCAGCTCTCGTAGTCTCGTGTAACTCCCTGCACGTTGTGTTGTGTGTAAACTTTTCTTGGCCATGATTGAATATACCTGCGTGTTTTGTGTGTGTCTTGTGACTTAACCTGCGCTGCTCTGGTGCTGTGTTTTGAATGTGTTGTGGTCTGTATTTGTCTGTCGCAGCGAGCGCCCCAAGAACTGATTCATACTCGTTCAACCCGATTGTAACCCGTGCACCCGTTGTGCAGACTTTGTAGCCTGTTCCCGCCTACCCGCTGCCTAGTGTGTAGCTGCCAAGACTTTAAGACGTGGCCACGTGTCGTGTTAGGGAGGGATGAATTGAGTAATGGGATATTGAGGTGTGTTGTATTTGGCAATTTTGATTCTGATGTGGAAGCGTTTGGGGTGGTATTTTTCGTATGAGAGGGAGGCTTCGTGTTTGGAGTTGTTGAAGATGACGTAGCACTTATGGAAGAGAGTAAATTTAGAGTCGGTGTCTGAGACTATGTGATTGCTGATGTGGTCGTATTTGGTGGGTGTTGGGAGAGATAAGAGGATAGCGTATATAGGTTTGGTGTCTTTGTGGGGTTTTAGGTAGAGGAGGGTGTTTGGTTTGAGAGAGCGGATGATGTGTCTGGCGTTTAGGATTGTTGTGTTGTGTTGCATGTTATTCTCTTATGTATTGATAAAGTCTGAGGAATTATAGAAGTGGTGATTTTCAGCGAGCAATTTTATGGCGAGATGAACTTTGTTACTGGACAGCTGTTAGTCCATTGAGATGAAAGAGGACCTTGTTTGATTTTAAGGTAGATCATGTTCGGGTAGTTGATTTCGGAGAAGAACACTGCATTGCAAACGCCACCGTTCCAAACAACATCGCATTTGTGTACGTCTTCGAAGTCGGAGGTTGATGAATAGGGTATGTCGGGAAACGATTGGGGTTTGGTAACGATGATGGCGTACTCTCTGGCATCTTTGCTTTTAGTAAAATGAGCGTGTTGAGAAAATTGGATGAGCATGCCTGGCTTTATGTCTTTGATTGTGATATTTGTTGCCATGAAAACTCCCAGCAATTGTATGTTTCGTGATAGTAAAGATCGTATACTTCCCCCGTGTGGTGATTGATGACTGTTTTATAGCGGCATTCGACATATGGGTTTTGTTGATCTTCTTTTTCAAATGAGTGACTGATTATTGTATGGAGTTGATCGTTCCTTAGAAACTGGTCTCCGACTTTAGAAGTATTGAAGTGAAGGTTTTTCATTTTGATTTCTAGCCCGCGTTAAATGATGATAGTATTATGTCACCTGCTTTGTATTGTGTTTCCTCTTTTCTTTTGGGGTCTTTGTCTAAAAGGTTTGTTAGTTCTTTTAGCAGCCCAACTTTTTGGACTTGGACATTTTCAGGTGTTGTCCATGATTTCACGTGCCATTCTTCATTTATCCAGTCTTCGTAGCCTCCCGGGTGTATGGATCTGGCTTCGTTAAATGAATTTGCGACAACGATTGCACCATCGTATGTGTCGTAACCTGCGTTTGTATTTTGTGAGATAAGATAAATGTATAGTGGGTCGTTGTTTGTCATATTATTCTCCTTTGATAATGCCATTATGTGAATAGCCTCGGGGTGTTACGTTCCAGAACTCTTCATATCCAAGCTTGATTATCTCCCCTGTTTTTGCATTGCGACATTCGCGATAGGATGCGCCGGTACTAAGTTCATTGGCCCATCTTGGTAGACCAGTATTGCTAGCCATTCTTTTTTCGCATTCCTGTACATGTGATATAACTTGCCAAGCTTGACCTTTGTAATCAAAAAAGCGATTAATGATGTTGTTGTAAATGTTCATGATGTTTCCTGTGTAGTTGCTATTTATTGAAAATGTTATCCAGCCAAAGATTTGTGCTGTAGTTACTATTACCAAGATCCGATGGTGCGTCGCCTTCGTAATTCATTTCTGAGTCGTAGACGTATTCCACATTGTATTTTGCAAAGAGCTCTTCAAAGAAGTTTCTTGCTTTTTCTCTTGTTTCGACTTCCCACAAATTGTGAGGAAAGTATTTTGTTTCCATGTAGTGCGGGTTTGGTTCCGGATTGTCGTCACCAGCAGTAACAAGTATCATTGATGATGCCCAAGTTTGTTTAGGAAATACGATTTGACCAACACCGCTTGGTGGTGATCTGTAGTCAATTGAAAAGTATGTCATGCCATCTCCTGTAAGATTATTGATTTGATTTGATCGGGTATTTGTCTGAGTATATATTCGAGTGATTCGCTGTA
>MDTG01266054.1_pt1 | contig 12379 bp, 16 predicted proteins | sample 811421 | NCBI WGS metagenome assembly MDTG01 (sample SAMN05326645, study PRJNA326480) | marine metagenome | isolation source: seawater | place: Pacific Ocean: South East | collected 2011
ATTTATAGACAATTGTTGGTTTTATTTCGCAAAGATTCATAATGTTAGATAAAATCATTAACCTCTCAATATGATGAGACCATCCATAATTTTTTGCATTTTGAATTGCATGATCTAAAGGAGGCAAGCCTGTTGTTCCCTCATACCAGGATTTTTTCATTTTTCTGTTATGTTTAAAAAAGTTACTTGTTTCCATTTCGTCAGAATAACTTTGATAAATTCCCCGCATAAACTCTCTCCAGCCAATTACCTGACGAATGTATCCTTCTAGTGAATTCATTCTTATCTTATTATTTTTGTGAAAATCTAAAACTTTTTGAATGATAAATTCAGGAGTGATTAAACCTAAATTGATATATGGGCTCAAGGCGCTGTGAAATAATATATTATCTTTTTGATTGACAGCATCTTCATAATCACCAAACAAATTTGATTTTTCTTTTATAAAAAAGTTTAAAAGTTTAACTACTTCATTAAATTCTGTTGCAAACCAAAAGTTATCTGTGCTACCAGGATGAACTTTAAATAATTTTTCAATAATAGGTTTCAACTTCTTTGTATGATTAGTTTCATTAATTTTAGAAAATTTTGGTATTGAAATATCTTTAGGTAATTTATTTCTATTATCTTCATCAAAACTCCATTTCCCTCCAACTGGACTTCCATCAGCACCCATTAATATTCCAGATTTTTTTCTTACTTCTTTATAAAATGTCGCCATGAAAGGTTTTTTTGATTTGCTTAAATAATTCTCAAATTCATTTCTTGAGTTTAAAAACATTGGAGTTTGAAAAACATTCCACTTAATTTTTTCTTTTTTTAAAAATTGAGAAATTTTTTTTTCAAAAAATTTATCCTCGACTTCAAAACTTGATACTTCTTTAATTTTTTTTTGAGTAATTATTTTTTTTAGTTTTTTAAAATAATTATCTTTAAAGTCTTTGTCCTCAATTTTTAAATAATCTAACTTATATTTGTTATTTTTAAGACTATCGGCATAAGAACGCATAGAAGATAAGAATAGCAAGATCTTTTGCTTATGATGTTTTTCATAAGTACATAATCCATTATCTTCTGCCATAAAAAATATATGGTCCTTTTTGAAGCGGTCGAGGTATTTTAATGGAAATAGTTGATTACCAAGTATAAAAAATAACCTCATAATTAAATATAACTAATAAAATTTTTTATGTCAGAAAAATATCTTATATTTGGTGCGACAGGTTCTATAGGATCAAGTTTAGCAGAACAATTAATAAATTCTAAACAAGATGTTCATTTGGTTGCGCGAAATGAAAAGGAACTTAATCCAATTGCTGAAAAACTTGGATGCTCTTATACAGTTGTAGATGTCTTAGAAGAAGGCTTCATCGAAAAGGTTAAATCTGAAATTTCTGAGATTAAAGGACTTGCATATTGCGTAGGCTCAATAGATTTAAAGCCTCTAAGAATGATTAATGAACAAGATTTTCAAAAATGTATGAAATTAAATCTTTATTCAGCAGTAGAGGCAATTAAAGGATTTCAAGAAAGTTTAAAAAAAAATAAAGGTTCAATTGTTATGTTTTCGACTGTTGCAGCTCAAAGAGGTTTTACTAATCATGCATTAATAGCATCTGCAAAAGCAGCTGTTGAGGGCCTAACAGTTTCTCTTGCAGCTGAATTTGCTCCTAACATAAGGGTCAATTGTATAGCTCCAAGCTTAACAAAATCCAAAATTGCAGAACCTATGTTAAAGAATGTTTCTATCGCAGAGGGTATTGCAAAAGCACATCCTTTAAAAAGACTAGGAGAAGGTAAAGACTCTGCAGCACTCGCTAAGTTTTTATTAACAGCAGATAGTTCTTGGATCACTGGTCAAATTATTGCTGTCGATGGTGGTAGATCTAAACTTTCTTAAAGTGATAAAATATTTTTTTTTGGTTTTTTTTTTTATTTTATTTCCTTTCAAAGGTTACTCTGAAAATTATAATTTTAAAAAGATTGTTGCATTGGATGAACCTTGGGGTTCGGCTTTTATAAATGATAAAGAAGTTATTGTAACTGAAAAAAATGGAAAAATAAAAATTGTAAATATTCTTTCTAAAGAAGCAAATATAATTGATCATAATTTAAATTATTTTGTTCATGGACAAGGTGGCTTATTAGATATTATTTATAAAAATGAAAATATATGGGTTTCTTACACTGAAAAAAGAGGTGATTGGAAAACCAGCACTTCAATCGCTCACGCGAAGTTTAATAAAAAAAAATTAAATTTTAAAAATATTTTCCAAGCTTATCCTCCTATAGAATCTGGCTATCATTTTGGTTCTAGGTTGGCTATTAAGGATGATTATCTTTTTGCAACTGCTGGCGAAAGAGGACAAGGAATGATTGCTCAAGATCCTACAAAACATCCAGGTAGTATAATCCGAATTCATCTTGATGGAAGTATTCCAAAAGATAATCCAAAATTTTTAGATAACAAAAATTGGCTGCCTGAAATTTATCAAATTGGTGTTAGAAATCCTCAAGGCTTAACTTTATCACCTTATGATGGAAAAATTTACCTAAGTAATCATGGTGCAAAAGGGGGAGACTGGTTTGGAGAAGTTAAAAAAGGAGAAAATTATGGTTGGAAAATTTTAGGTTGGGGAGGAACCAACTATAGTGGAAGTAAAATTGGCCCTAAATGGAAACCAGGATTTACAAAAGCAATTCGATATTGGGTTCCTTCAATAGCTGTAAGCGCAATTATCATTTATAAAGGTGAAGAATTTAAAGAATGGAATGGTCAAGCTTTAATTACTTCTCTAAAAGATAAATCTCTAAGAAAATTAAATTTTAAAAACTTATCAAATATTGAAGAAGTCATTGTTTTTAAAGATAAAATTGGAAGAATTAGAGATATACAAATACACCCTAATAATGGAAAAATTTATTTTCTAGCTAATAATGGTTTATGGATCATGGAAAAGAAAAACTAATTATCTAATAATTTTTTTTTTGCTTTATCAAACTCTTCTTGAGTTAAAACTCCACTTTGATGGAGCTCTTTTAATTTAGTAATTTCGCTGCTTAAATCATTAGTACTAACAGCAGAAAATTCATTCTCTTTTTCTTCAGAGTCATCAGGACTATTTTCAGCTTTTGCCTTAAACCCTTTCATAATCGCATTTCCGCCTAAATAAATTACAAAACCTAAAATAGGAAGTGCTATCGCAAAGAAAATTATTTTTTCCATAAATTAATCATCATCCTCATTTCGCCAACCTTTTTGATACATTAGATAGGCTGCTAAAATTACCGAAAAAGTTCCTGAAATCATACCAAAATCAAGGCCAACTTGTTTACCATACAAATACCATCCTAATTGAGTGGCTCCAATCGGCACAACTGTTAATATAGCCATTATAATGGCAATTCTATATTCATAAGGTGGTTTTTTCATTTTAATTAAACTTTATCAAATCAATTAAAAATTAAATTAATTATTATGAACTTGAGACAATTAAACTTAATTAAAAAGTCTTTATTTTTGTGATCTTTTAAAACAGTCAATTGTATTTTTAAGCAAACAGGCAATAGTCATTGGTCCTACTCCACCTGGAACGGGTGTTAGGCCTTTTGCATTTTTAGAAACTTCTTCGAAATGAACATCTCCAACTATTCCTTTCTCAGTTTTATTAATGCCAACATCTATTACTATTGTATTTTTCTTAACCCAATCTCCTTTTACAAGTTCAGGTATGCCAACTGCTGCTACGATGATGTCGGCTTGAAGACATTCAGATTTTAAATCTTTTGTTTTAGAATGAGTAATCGTAACTGTACAATTTTCCTTTAAAAGAAGTTGAGTCATAGGTTTTCCATTTAAATTTGATCTACCAACAATTACAGCCTTTTTTCCACTTAAATTCGGTTCAATTTTTTTTATTAAAAGATAGCAGCCTAATGGTGTACATGGAATTGAACTTTCATAACCCGAAGAGAGATTTCCAACATTCATAGGATGAAATCCATCAACATCTTTTGACGGATCAATTGCCTCAATAACTTTTTGCTTATCTATGTGTTTAGGTAGTGGTAGTTGAACTAATATACCAGAGACAGTCTCATTACTATTCAGCTCCTGAATTTTTTCTAAAACTATTTTTTCATCTACTGTATCAGGATATCGAATAACATCTGAGTTTAATCCTACTTCATTAGCTGATTTCTCTTTATTTCTCACATAAATCTGACTTGGTGCAAGATCTCCAATTAATATTACTGTTAAACCGGGGACTTTATTATATTTCGCTTTTAATTTAGAAACTTCATCTTTTAATTCTTCTCTTAACTCTGCAGCTGCCTTTTTTCCATCTATCAGTATCATAGTATTTTTTAAAAAATTATTGGTGCAATGTACAGCTTCATACACATTTCCATAAACCAAATCAACAGAAGAAGAATGATAGGTGAAATATCAAATGAACCTAAATTAGGTAAAAAACGTCTGATTTTGTTTAAAAATGGTTCGGTAAGTTTGTAGCTCAGCTCTAAAATAGAATAGACAAATCTATTTTGAGTATTAAGAACATTAAAAGCAATTAACCAGCTAATAATAACATTAGCAATCACAACATAAGAATAAAGTTTTAAGATTTGTAAAACTAAGTAAAATACAGCTATCATTTTTTCTCAACATAGATCGACTGACTAGGAAATGCAAATGAGGCTCCATTTTTTTCTACAATTTCTTTAATTGCTATTGCCAATCTCTCTTTAACATCTAGCCAATTATGCCAACTCCCTGTCTTAGTAAAACATCTTACGTACATATCAATCGAGCTGTCTGAAAATTTATCTACTCTGACTGCAACACCAATAGAGGTATTGTAATCTTCACTAGAATTAATGTAATCTTCGATTTCATTTCTAATTTTTTTTAATTGTTCAACCGTACTGTCATATTGAAGTGTAATAATCCAACTAATTAACCAATTAGAAGTTTCACTTATATTAGTAACTGCATTTTCAGCAAATTGAAAATTTGGAATTATTGCAAGAGACTTATCAAACTTTCTAATAGTCGTTGATCTAAAACCAATTTTTTCTACAATGCCTTCGATTATTCCATCAACGGAAATCCAGTCTCCAATTTTAAATCTTTTCTCAACTAAAACTAAAATTCCTGAAATTAGGTTCTTAAATAAATCTTGTGCTCCTAATGCTACAGCAACACCAAATAATCCAAGTCCAGCAATTATCGGTCCAATTTTAATTCCCCATAATTCCAATACTGCAGCCAATCCCAAAATAAAAATTAAAATTTTTAACGATTTAATAATCCAACCTATAAGTTCTCTCGTTAATAATTTATCAAGCCCACTTAAAATATATGAAATGGGCTCTATAATTTGATGAATAACCCAAAAAATTAAAATTGTTATTAATGTTCTATTTATTGTATCGACAAATTCACGACCTTCAATTGAAAAGGTCATATAATAACTTGCAATAAAAAAACCTAAAACAATTGGTATAAATCTTGCAGGACCGGTCAGTGATTGAACAAAAGTGTCATCTAATTTATTTGTTGTTCTTTTAGAAATAATTTCCAATTTTCTGATTATTAATTTACTTATTAAACCTCTAAAAATTAGAAATAATAAAAATATTGCAATTCCAATTAAAATTTGAAAAATATCAACTCCCAGGATTCCTTGATTCCAGACCGACAGGAACATCTCAGAAAATTTATTTATTAATTCCATAACTAAATTTTATATAACAAAAACTCCTCTTCTCCAGGGTTAAAAAGAAATATCTTTTTCCATTTAATTTCGTTCAATATTGACGATGTTTTTTCACTTATACACATCAAATTCGTATTCATCCACAGATTTTCAGTTTGATAAATTTTAATGAAATTTAAAAAGCTTGATGCGCTATTTTGAGAATAAATATAAACAATATCAGGTTTATTTAAATTTAATGCTTCCACAAAATTTTCGTCAAATTTTTTATTATGATCAACTCGATAATTCACAATTCTTTTAATTAAATAGCCCTCTTTTAATAATTGTTGATCTAAATCTACTGTAATTATTTCACCACTTACATAAAGCAATTGTTTTTCTTTTAAATTATAATTTTGTAAAATAATTTCTTTTAAATTCGAAACTTTTCCTTCGGCAGATATTGTGTTTTGAAAACCAATGCGTCTTGCTTGTTTTTCGGTTGAATTGCCTACACAAAAGCATGGTAAATTTTTATCTAATTTATTTGAATTTAAAAATTTTACAGCATTGGCACTTGTAAAAATAATTCCTCCATATTCAGAATAATTTATATCTTCACAATTAATTTTTTTAATATTTAATAAAGGTAAATGTGAAACTTTATGACCTAAAGATTGAAACTTTATTATCATATCTGAACAATCTTCTAATGGTCTAGTTAATAAAATATGCATATTATTTTTTATAAGAATTATTTGATTTTTTCTTTAAAGTCTCACCAATTTCATTTCCTATTTCTCTAAAGTCATTTATATTGCAGCTTTTTTTTTCATAAAATCTCTCCAAACCATCTAAAGAAAAAAGTTCTGCCTCTACAGTAATTTTTTTTCCTTCTATTTTTGAATACACACCTACAGCAGTTTCACAATCTCCTTCTAAAACTTTTAAAATATTTCTTTCTGCATGGGCTCTTTTATATGTTTCAGGATGATTTATTTTTTCTAGAATGGAAACTACTTCGTTATCATCTTCTCTACACTGAAGTGCGATGATCCCTTGTCCTGCACTTGGAATAATTTCATTAGTTGCAAAAATTTCAGAAATTTCATTTTCCAAGTTTAAATATTTTATTCCAGCATATGAAAGAATTAATGCATCATACATTCCTTTTTTTAATTTTTTAATTCTAGTGTCTACATTGCCTCTGATTAGTTTACAGCTAATATCTGTTCTGATTTTTTTAATTTGAAACTCTCTTCTATATGATGAAGTTCCTATAATTGATTTTGATTCCAATTCTTTAAGTTTTTTTTTATTTTTTGTAATTAATATCTCTCTCGCATCATTTCTTTCTAAAAATGCATCAGTTCTTAATCCCTCTGTTTCGATAACTGGCAAATCTTTAAGCGCATGGACTGCAATATCAATTTTTTTATCTTTAAGTTCTTTTTCGATGTTACTTGAAAATAATCCTTTTCCTCCAGCTTCAGATAATCTTATATTATGTAGTTGATCACCTTTGGTTGTGATTGATTCAATGATAATATCGTCGTTGTTAAATTCAGTATTTTCTATAATTCTATTTTTAACCTTTTGAGCATAAAGTAACGCTAATTTACTGCCTCTAGATCCTATTACTAATTTTTTTATCATAAATATTTATTTCTTACTTGTATTGAGATTGTACAATTATTAAAAACTATTTGAATGATCAAAAAACCTATAATTCTTGGAATAGAGTCCAGCTGCGATGAAACTGCAGCCTCTTTGATAACTGAAAATGAACAAGGATTACCAATAGTTTTATCAAATATTGTTTCTAGCCAGCAAGAGATTCATAAGGAGTTTGGGGGTGTTGTTCATGAATTAGCAGCTCACTCTCACCTTGAAAAAATAGATTTGATTGTTCAAAAAGCAATTAATGAGAGCGGGAAGACAATTAATGATATAGATGCTGTGGCTTCAACTGCAGGACCTGGATTAATTATATGTTTGTCTGTTGGATTAAGTTTTGGAAAAGCGTTTGCTTCTATAATTAACAAACCTTTTATTGCTGTAAATCATCTAGAAGGACATGCGTTAAGTCCAAAGTTAAATTCAAAACTTGATTATCCATATTTGCTTCTTTTAATATCTGGAGGACATTCACAATATTTAAATGTTAAAAATTTTAATAAATATCAAAGATTAGGTACAACTATTGATGATGCCTTGGGTGAAGCATTTGATAAAACTGCAAAACTTTTAGGTATCGAATTTCCAGGTGGACCACAAATTGAAATATTAGCAAAAAAAGGTGATCCAAAAAAATATGATTTACCAAAACCAATATTCAATAAAGGTGGGTGTAATCTTTCTTTTGCAGGTCTTAAGACAACAATATTAAAAATTAGTAAAACAATTAAATCCGAACAAGAAAAATTTGACTTGGCTGCATCTTTTCAGAGAACAATTGTAGAAATTTTACACAAAAAAACAAAAATTGCTTTTGATCAATTTGAAAAACTAAATAACCCAAAAAAAAAATATTTGTAGTTGCAGGAGGTGTAGCAGCAAATAAAAAAATAAGGTCTATGTTGATTGAATTATGTGAAAAAAAAAATTATCTTCACTTATTTCCATCTTTAGAATTTTGTGGAGATAACGCAGCAATGATTGCAATAGTTGGTCTGGAAAAGTTTAAATTAAAACAATTTAACAATTTAGATCATCCAGCTAAACCTAGATGGCCTTTAGATGAAAAGGCAGCTTTTTTGAAAGGTGCTGGTATAAAATTATAATGCAATACTGGTTAATAAAATCTGAACCAAATGTTTGGTCAATTGAACAACAAGAAAAGGCTGGCAGAAAAGGTTCTACGTGGGATGGTGTTAGAAACTATCAAGCTGCAAAGAATTTAAAATGTATGAAAAAAGGTGATCTCTGTTTTTTTTATCATTCAAATATTGGGAAAGAAATAGTTGGCACTGTAAAAATCATAAAAGAATTTTACATTGACAAAACAGATAAAACTAACAGGTTTGTAGCAGTGACTGTTCAATTTAAAGACAAATTTTCTAAGCCAGTTTCACTTGAAAATATTAAAAAAAATAAGGAATTACGCCATTTAGCACTCATTAAGCAAAGTAGACTTTCTGTAATGCCAGTTGATTATAAAAGCTGGAAAATTATAAATAAGATGAGTAGAATTTAAAAAATATAATTCATGCCTAAAAAAAAGAAAAAAAAACTAAAAAAAAGAAGAAGAGCTTCTAAAAAATTAAAGAAGAAAACTAAATTAAGAAAAAGAACTTCGAAAAGATTAAAAAAGAAAACTAAATCAAGAAATAGAACTTCTAAAAAATCAAATAATTCAAAAAAAGATAATGGAAATTCAACACCTGAGATTATTATTAAAACAAAGTTAGAATGGATAAAACAAAGCTTAACTAATAAAGCTCAATATCAAAAAAAAATACAAAGATTCTATTAAAAATAATGATAGCTTCTGGAAAAAAGAAGGAAAAAGAATTACTTGGATAAGCCCTTATAAAAAGGTTAAAGATGTAAAGTACAGTAATAAAGAAGTAAGAATTAAATGGTTTCATGATGGTACTTTAAATGCGTCCGCTAATTGTGTTGATAGACATTTAAAAGACAAAAGAGATAAAACTGCAATCATTTGGGTTGGTGACGATCCAAAAGATAATCTTAAAATAACTTACAAACAACTTCATCAAAAGGTTTCTAAAGCTGCCAATGGCTTAAAAAAATTAGGAATTCAAAAAGGTGACAGAGTTACAATTTATCTTACTATGATACCTGAATTAGCAATTTTAATGCTTGCATGTGCAAGAATAGGGGCTGTCCATTCAATTATTTTTGGTGGGTTTTCTGCAGATTCAATTTCAGGAAGAGTTAATGATTGTGAGTCTGAATATATCATCACAGCAGATGAGGGTGTTAGAGGTGGGAAAACAATACCACTTAAATCTACAACAGATGAAGCTCTATTAAATTGCCCTAACGTAAAAAAATGTATTGTCGTAAAAAGAACTGGAAACCAAATCAATTGGAATGAAGATAAAGATGTTTGGTATCATGATTTGATTAAAGATGTGTCTAGTAATTGTGAACCTGAGGAAATGAATGCAGAAGATCCATTATTTATACTTTATACTTCTGGGTCAACTGGTAAGCCAAAAGGGGTTTTGCATACTACTGGCGGTTATATGGTTTATGCGTCGATGACACATCAATATATTTTCAATTATAAACCAAAAGATATTTATTGGTGTACCGCTGATATAGGTTGGGTTACTGGACATAGTTACATAATTTATGGTCCACTTGCTAATGGTGCAACCACTATAATGTTTGAAGGAATTCCAAATTATCCTGATACCTCTAGGTGGTGGCAAATTGTAGATAAATATAAAGTTAATACGTTCTATACTGCTCCAACAGCAATAAGAGCTTTAATGAGGGAAGGTGATGGTCCAGTTAAAAAAACCTCCAGAAAATCTCTAAAATTACTTGGAACAGTAGGAGAGCCAATTAATCCCGAAGCATGGATGTGGTATTATAAAGTTGTTGGAAACTCTAAATGTCCAATTGTAGATACTTGGTGGCAGACAGAAACTGGTGGAATAATGATATCTCCTCAAACAGGTGCTATTCCTTTAAAACCTGGTTCAGCGACAAAACCATTCTATGGAATTAAACCAGTGCTTGTTGATCAAAATGGTAAAGAAATTAAGGGAGCTGGCGAAGGTAGACTTTGTATAAGTCAGTCATGGCCTGGGCAAATGAGGACGGTATATGGAGACCATCAAAGGTTTATTGATACTTATTTTTCTCAGTTTGATGGAAAATATTTTACAGGGGATGGATGTAGAAGAGATAAAGATGGATACTATTGGATAACAGGAAGAGTCGATGATGTAATAATCGTATCAGGTCATAATTTAGGAACTGCTGAAATTGAAAGTGCATTCGTAGCACATCCAAAAGTAGCTGAAGCGGCGGTTGTTGGCTATCCACATGACATAAAAGGAAATGGATTATATTGCTATGTAACTTTAAATGCTGGAGAACAAGATTCTGGTGAACTTGAGAGGGATCTAAAACTTTGGGTTAGAAAACAAATTGGTCCGCTGGCAACACCTGACTTAATTCATTTTACTCCAGGTCTACCAAAAACAAGATCTGGAAAAATTATGAGAAGAATTTTAAGAAAAATTGCTGCCAACGAGCACGATCAGTTAGGTGACACTACTACTTTAGCTGATCCGAGTGTGGTTGAAAGCTTAGTTGAAAATAGAAAAAATACTTAAAGTTGAATTAAATTTTCAAATTCTTTTTTAATTATATCCCATTTTAATATCATGGAATTTAATACAATCTTTCGATCTAAAGTTTTAAGTTCATCCGCTATTGGAGCCCACTTATATAATGCTAGTGCACTAAGATTAAAAGGTAGATCTTTATAATAAATATCCCAATTTATATTTTGTAATCTTTCATTAAAATTTTTTTTTGACTGGGATATTATGTCTAATGGCATTTTATTTGAAATTTCGTCATCTAATATTTTATAGAGAATTTCTTTTGACTGATGGATATCTTGATAATTAAAATTTACTTTTAAATATGAAAAAGTGAAAAATATCAAATCTTGCAATGATACAGAATAAATATTCCATTTAGCAAGATTTACTGAGGCCATAAATTCTTCGTTATCAAAATGAAGAACATATCTAGTTCCCATTCTAGTTTTTAAATAATTATATAAAGTTACTTGCGTCACCCAGGCAGATTTAGTTTGGATAAAATTTTCAAGCTCATCTAGTGTCTTTATCTTTTTTTTGGGAATAAATGCTTTAAATAATGAAAATAAATAAACCTTAAAATCTCTAAGAGTAAGATCTTTCCAAGTTAATTTATATTTAGACATAATTTTTCAAAGATGTGCCAATTATATCTTAAAAAAGTGAGAAATTAGTAGCTATTCTGATAAATTTTTAGTCTTTTAAAAGCTTTTATAATGGTTATGGTTTCGGCAGTTATAACTAAATAGAGAGGTAAAAATGTCAAATCAACAAAAACACTGGGAAAAAACCAGGTCATTGTTATTCGTAACTCTGGCAATATGGTTTGTTTTCTCAATTGGCATCTTTCTCTTTGGAGCTGAAATGAATGAGGTCACTGGACCTTTCGGTTATCCTTGGACATATTGGTTTACATGTCAGGGTTCTCTTGGAATTTTTGTAATCCTAATTTTCTGGTTTGCAAATAGACAAGAAAAAATCGATGAAGAATTTGGCTTTACCGAAAGAGAGGACGGATGATAAAAGGTAAATTTATAGACAACTTGCCTAGAGTTTATGGAATATATACAGGAGGTTTCCTTGCTTTCATAATAATCATGGCAATTGGAGAACAGATGGGTATGACGAAGTATACAATCGGAGTTTGCTTCGTTGCATTTACAATATTCATCTATGCACTAATCGGTTGGCTATCAAGAACAGCTCAAGCAGATGCATATTATGTGGCTGGTAGGCAGGTACCAACGGTCTTCAACGGAATGGCGACTGCAGCAGACTGGATGTCTGGTGCTTCCTTCGTTGCAATGGCTGGAGGTATTTACTTTAAAGGCTACGGTTATATGGCTCTACTTGTGGGTTGGA
>MDTG01005002.1_pt1 | contig 12378 bp, 3 predicted proteins | sample 811421 | NCBI WGS metagenome assembly MDTG01 (sample SAMN05326645, study PRJNA326480) | marine metagenome | isolation source: seawater | place: Pacific Ocean: South East | collected 2011
ACAGTTAAAGAAGTATTAGATACTATTAGACAAGGCATGGCTACTGGTGGTAAAACAAACAACATGAACGAAGACAATATAAGATTTGGTGCAGTCCCTAAAGACCAATCTAATCCTGATAATAAAAGAAATGTAGATATTAAAACAAATACTAATAATCAAAATCCTATTATAACAGACCCAGAGCCGGGACCAACACCGGGACCAACACCGGCACCAACACCGACACCAGCACCAACACCAACGCCGGCACCAACGCCAACGCCGGCACCAACGCCGACACCAGCACCAACACCAACGCCGGCACCAACGCCAACACCGGCACCGGCACCGGGTGGTCCTTCTGTTATTACTCCATCGACTCCAAGAGGTGAAGATTATGTTCCTCCTGAAGCTCCTACTTTTATTGATAGAGACACACCTGAGTATAAATTAGCTAAACAAATTTTAGAAACTGGAGCTTTACCTGAAGGAGCTATTTTAACAGAAGAAAATTTAGCAAAAGTTGATGATGCTATTAATCAAGTAAAAGAAGATTTTCCTACTTACTCATCAGCTAACTTAACTGAAGCTAGAAATATATATACAGAAGCAGTTACAAAAGCAAAAACAACAAAAGCAGAAATGCCTGAAGGTTTTGACCCTGCAGTTTATGAAGCGTTTAGTGTAGGAGAAGATGCCGAAGTTGTTGCTGCTTATTTAGATACATTATCACCAAAAGCTAAAGCAACTGTTAAAGAAATAACAGAATTATCTGGGCCTGCTTCTGCTGCCGAATTTTTAAAACAAGATTTAGAAGCTTCAAAAGCAGCCAAAGAAACAAGAGATGTTAGTGATTTAATATCCACAGGAGCTTTTGCTAAAGAAGTTAAAGGTATTACCTCAGAAGTTGCCGATACTCCAGATGCAGAAAAACAACAGCGAAGAGATATTGTTGGCACTGCTGCTCCAGATGCTGAAACTGCACAAATAGTAGACCAAGTAGGTTATGAAGCAGCTAAACAAAGAGCTGTTACTGGAAAAGCTGCTAAAGGTGCAGCTGCTAATATGATTGCTCAAACTGCAGATTTACCACCAGCGATATCAGAAGCTATTGTTGAAGACCCGGCAGCTGTTGAAGCACAAATAGACAATGAGCCAATAGAAGTACAAGCTGCTGTTGCTGCTTTACCACAAGAAGCTTTAGTATCTTCACAAATGGAAACATTATTAGCTGGTATGGAAGATGGTGAAATACCTTTATGGGCTAGACCAGCAATAGATGCTGTTAATCAAAGAATGGCTCAACGAGGATTAATGGCCTCTACAGTAGGTCGAGATGCCACCTTTAATGCGATTATTGAACGAGCTTACCCTATGGCTATGGCTAATGCTCAAGCTTTACAACAAAGAGCTGCTCAAAATTTAAGTAATGAACAGCAAGCTAACTTACAAGAAGCTTCACAGGCTCAACAGCTTAAATTACAAAATTTAGCAAATAGACAAACAGCTGAAAGTCAAACTGCACAAATGGCACAACAAATGGGTGTCTTACAAAGTCAGTTTAGACAAGATGCTGTTATAACAACTGCTCAACAACAACAGCAAATGAGAACGCAGAATTTGCAAAATGAACAACAAGCAGCTGTTATTCGTTCACAAAATCAACAAGCTATCAATGCTCAAAATTTAGGTAATGAACAACAAATTAATTTAGCTGAACTACAAATAGAAGCCCAAGTTGAAGGAGCTAATCAAGCTGCTGAGAATCAAAAAAGACTAGCAGAGATGCAAGTAGCCGCAGATTTCTTATCTAAAAATGCTGGCTTTAAACAGCAGATGGAATTGGCAAACTTATCAAATGAACAGCAGATGAGACTTGCTAATTTATCAGCACGAAACCAAGCTGAGTCTGAAAGATTAACTAACGCTGAAAGAACTGAATTAGCTAATCTTAATAAGACCATGCAAGTTAATGTTAAGAATGTTGAGTTAGCACAACAGATGGGCCTAGCTCAACTAAATGTTGACCAGCAAAGAGCTATGCAGAATGCCAATGTTGTTGCTAGTATGGACATGGCTAAGTTTAATACTAATCAGCAAATTGAATTAGCTAACAGTAAGTTTATGCAAACTGCAACGCTTACTCAGTTTAATGCTGACCAACAAGCTATTATGCAAAATGCAACAGCTATGGCTTCACTTGATTTAGCAACTGTTGACCAAAGAACTAGACTATCGGTACAAAATGCTCAGGCTTTTTTACAGCTCGATATGACTAATTTAAATAATCAACAGCAAGCAAATGTTTTAACAGCTCAACAAGAGCAACAAAGAATATTAAGTAATCAAGCAGCAGAAAATGCAGCACGACAATTTGGTGCCGTTAATGAGCAACAAGCTAACCAATTTATGACTGGACTAGCAGCCAATATGGAACAGTTAAATGTTCAACAAGCCAATGCTATAGAGCAGTTTAATGCTCAACAAGCTAATATTGCTTCAGCACGAAGTCAAGATAGAGCTTTAGATGCTAGTAAGTTTAATGCTCAGCAAGCAAATGCTATGGAGCAGTTCAATGTGCAACTGGATTATCAAGAATCTCAATGGTTGGCCAATAATGCCGCTGCTGTAGAAGCTTCAAATGTTCAATGGCGAAGACAAGCAAACACTGCTAACACAGTAGCTACCAATTCTATGAATCAGTTTAATGCACAAAATGCTTATCAAATGTCAGCTCAAACTCAGGCATTTATGTGGCAATCATTAAGAGATGAAGCAGATTTTAACTTTAGACGTTGGGATAATGACCAGCAAAGAAAAGCTTCATTGATTATGTCAGCTTTAGGTAATGAAGGAGTAGCTGCTGAAGAAGGTAATTGGCAAACTGAGTTGAATGCAGTTTTAGGTTTATTAGATAATATTTTTCCAGATTAGGAGTAACAATGGGATTTATAAGAAAATTAGGAAAGAAAGTAGGAAAAGGAATTAAAAAATTAGGTCGAGCTTTATCTAAAGGATGGAAGAAAGTTTGGGGTGGTATTAAAAAAATAGGTGCTAAAGTAGGAAAAGTTTTTAATAAACTTGGACCTATTGGGCATATAGGAATGATGCTGCTCATGCCCTATGTCCCCGTTTGGTGGACAAATTTAGGAACATGGGCTAGTGGTCTAACAGCTAGTGCTAATGTGTTTGTTAAAGGTTTTGGTTATGCCATGAAAGGTTTATATCATGCTGGTAACGTAGCTGGTAAAGTTTATAGCACTGTTACCGGAGCAGTTAAAAATGTTTTAAATGTGATTCCGGGAGGACAGGGTGTTGGCTTAGGAGACCGTATCGGTAACTTCTTCAATAAATCTATGGAGTTTGCTCAACAGACTTTAGGACTACCTGACCCAGCAAGTATGTACACAGATAAGAGTTTAAAGTTTTTAGAATATCAACAAGCTAATCCGGATGCTGGGTTATCTGATTTCCAACAAGCTTTAGATTCAGGTGAACTTTCCAATACTTTAACAGACCAAGGACAAGCAATATTTGAACAAATAGCTTCTGCTCCTGACGGTAGTTATGATGGTAACTTTGAAACAGATTACAAACAAATAGTATCTCAAGGCGAAACACCAGAGTTGTATTTTGATGAAGCTTCTGGTCAATACAAATTTGTTACTCAGTCATCTTTAGATGCACAAAGATTAGGCTATGACCCTAAGACTACAATTTCATTTGAGGATAGAAGATATCCTTCTGATTACTTTGTTGAAGAGGGAGTTATTAATCCTAAGTATGAAGGTGCTATGATAGATACTCAAACTGGTGAGCTTGTTACCACAGGACAAGACCCTAATAAAGGTTTTGATTTTGCTGAAACTTATAATAAAGTTAAAAATGTTAGTGAAACTGTAGATGTGGTTAGAAGTTATATGGATGACGATGAGGGTTACATTGATAACCGAGGCTATGTTCCGTCAGGTGCTGGTCTTATGATGGCACAAAATATGTTAGGAGGAACTCAACAATACTCCACCTTACAATCTGAATTTGCTATGCCTTATTCAACTTATCAAACACAAGATTTCAATAGTATTTATCAAAATATGATGAATCAATTTAGGGTACAACAAGGTGTTGACCCTATTCAAGATATGTTAAATGCCCAAGGCTACGGTACTAATCCCGGCTATGTAGCTGCAGGTCAAGTCGGTTTTGATTATTTAGGAGGACAATATGGCTAATTACAATCCAGAAGCATTAGCAATGGGAATGGAAAGACCTATTCCCGGCCAATCATTAACAAACAGCCCTGATGAAAAATATCCGTGGGAAGGACCGCCTAAGCAGGCTGCCTTAAAAGATGCTACTGAAAAGATATTTATGAATTTAATTTCAGATGAATCTTTACCCCAAGTAGTAGAAGCTTTATCTAGTGGTATTACTGTGGCTGATTTAACACAAGTTATTCTTAAGCAAGGCTTTCAAAAAGGTGAATTTAATCCGGATGTTATGACTTTATTAGTGGAGCCTGTGATGTATATGTTGCTCTCTATTGGTGAGAAAGCAGGTATTGCTAACATGAAGTTATACAGAGGCGAAGAAATGGATGAAGAGCCAACTGAAGAAAGTAATATGGCACTTGCTGATGAAGCTAACGAAATAACACAGCTATCTAGAAATCCTAAATCATTTGATGATGTTAAACCTAAAGAAATTAGAAAAGGTATAATTTCGCCTGAACTAGAAGAGCAATTACAACAAAAAGATTTAGGAAGTCTACTAGCTAAAAAAGAAAAAGAAATAGAAGAGATTCCAAGTTTATTAAATAGAGGTGACCAAGATGGCAGATGATTTACAAAATTTATTAGGTAACTATCAAGATATGAGTTTAGAAGAACTTGGTAGTTCATTACTAGGCAGACAAGCAGCTCAAAGAAAAGCAGCTAAAAAAGTCGCTAAGAAAAAACAACGTAGACAAAATCTAATGATGTTAGCAGCAGCGGGTGTTGGTGTTTTTAATAAGTTTTCTAATCAAAGAGCTAAAGAAATTGATGAACGTAAAGATTGGGTCAAGCTTAACGCTGAAGCTGAGTACAATCAACTACAACCTCTATCTGAAATGATGTCACAGATAGGCGACTATAATTCTTTTGAGGCATTAAAAAATGATACTGCAGGATATGAATCTGCTAAAACTGCTGTCTATCCTATTATTGAAGCTGCTATTCCTAAAAAAATAATGCAAGAAGGAGGCAGTAGATTACGAAGAATAGAAAATAGTGCTACCGATGCTATTTTATCAAAAATGATGGATGGTGGTTACAAACAACAATTTGCTAATACATTAAGGTCTTTAAATGAAGGCAATGCCAATATTGATGTTGAAGAATTATTTAGTAGATATGCCGGCTATACTCCTGCTGCTTACACTGCAGAACGAGTTGGTTTATATGATAAAGCTATAAAAGATGCCAGACGAAGTGGTAGTATTTTAAATGTTAATAATTATAAAAATATATTAAACAGCCTAGGAACTAAGTTTGAAACTGAAGGCGGCTATAATATTTTTGAAAAAATTACTGATGAAGATATTAAAGGTCCCGGCATTGATGAAATTTTTGATGTCGTCAGTATTAAAAAACATTTTGTACCTTTAGTAAATGAACAGGTAGGTTTATCAGCTAAAAAAGATTATTTAACTGATGTTATTTCAACAGAAGAAGGACTGGCTCAAATGGAGGCTATTAAAAATTATGGTACTTTTACTACAGGTGATATTTACAATGAAAGACAAGTATCAAAATACGATAAAGAATTTGTATTTAAAGATGACCTAGATGAAATTTTAGGAGAAATGGACAATGTAGTTGCAGATAGAGTTTATGCTGATGCTGCAGCTTTATCAGAAAGATTAAAAGACGATAGGAATTTTGCTAGGGATTTTTATTTAGGTCGAGCTTATGAAAAAATTAAAGAAGAAGGCATAAGTCCAGACAACCCTAATTATGGTCGTATTGTTCAATCTTATACAGAACAATTTTCTGACGATATGATAAATGATGATATCTCTCGTTATCGTATTTCTTTGGCTAGTGTTCTAAGAGCCGGTTCAACAAGAGAAGGAACTTTTTTAAAAACTAATATAAGATATGATTCTTCACGAATTGATTTTTTACTAAAGCCTACTTTTACTTTTGATAAAAAAGCAGGAGAGTTTAGACCTGAAAGTATTTTTTTAAGAGGCGACACGGGACAAAAAGTTCAACTTTCTTATCTGCAATTTGCTGGGATTGATAGTTCTAACTTAAGTCCACAACAAAAAGACAACGTTAAAAATATTTTTTTTGACAGTGTTGAATCTTATTTAGGAGTAAATAGAGATACTTTTGATAAAGAATACAACAAATGGTACGACAGTTGGACAAAAAGATATACTGATTTAGAGTTATTCAATAATGTATCACGAAGTTTATTTATTAGTGAAGGCCTAAAAGAAAGAAAAGACATAACAGCATTATTTAAATGAGTAATCCCCTACAAGATGCCTTAGCTTTTATTAATGCTAATCCTGAAGAGCAAAAGAAAAAGCTATTTAAGCAAGATATTTTAGACATAGATGAATTTTTAAATTCACCTTATCAAGCTCCTTCGCCTGTTAAAACTTTAACGGAAGAACAAGAATTTTCTGTTGATAAATATGAAGTTGACCCTGAAAGAGAAAGACAATTTTTAGAAGCTTCTGCACAACTTTCAAGACAACCCTTTTCTGCTGCTTCAAAAAAATATACTTTAGATGACCTTGAAAAGGACGAAAAGTTTGGTCTAGTTGCTACTAGATTTATGGAATCTATTGGTGCTAATGAAAATATTTTTGAATATCTAAGAGATTCCGAATACAGTCTATCTGCGGCAGCACAACGAGCCATTGAATCTGGTAAATGGTCTGACCAACAAATCCAAGATTATAATTATTTACGTAACCGTTTTGACAATGCTGATATAGGCGGTTTAAGACAAGTTGCTGGTTTAGTTAAGGATGTGGCTATCGACTTTTTAGTTGACCCACTAAATCTGGCTACACTTCTTGTCGGTAATGGTGTTGGTACAGCTGCAGCTAAAGGTGGTTTAAGTTTAGCAGCCAAAGCAGCTAACGGTAGAATGTTAAGAAAGACTGCCTCTAAATTAGCAGAGTCACGAGTTTTTGAAAAAGCTTTAGAAGGTGGAGCTTTAGGTGCTGCTGAAGGTTTGTTATATACAAGTGTCTTAAATCCAGCTAGTCAAATTACCGATATTAATTTAGGAGTAAGAGATTCTTTTAGTGGTAAAGATTTTGCTACTGAAGTAAGTTTAGGCACAGCTTTTGGTACGGCCTTTGGTGGTCTTTTTGGTGGTGGCTTTGGTTATTTTACTAGAGATAATATTAAAAAACTTTCTAAAACATCTGATGAAAATTCTATTATCAATGAGTTAGATGAAGCTATAGAAGATAATCCTAAAGACCCTCTTAAAAAATCTGGTTTATTTGAAGATGTTATCTCAGGATTCTTTGGTAAACCGACTACTAAATTTAGAACTGATGCTGAGAACTCCTCAACATTATCAAAGTTTTTAGAAATACTTAGATATGATTTTTCTAAAACTGGTATTTCAGGTGACATTGATGAAGCTGTTAAAATGGGCTATGGTAATAAATTTCAAGCTCGTGAAGGTTTATATAATACCGCCTTTAAAAAATCAATTAACAATTTAATTAGAACTACTTTCGGTAATTTAAATAGAAAAGATAATGCTCAATTACGTTTAGTCCTCAGCAATCCTAAAACCAAAGTAGATATAGATGGCAATCCTATTACCCAAGAAATTAAACAAACAGCTAAAGAAGTTAAAAAAGTATTCAATGCTATTAAAAGAGATGCTGAGTCTCATGATTTAAAGTTTGGTGAAATACAAGACTATTTTCCAAGAGAATACATTATAGATATGGTTCGTAAAAATGCGACCAAAATGAAACAACTTGTTATTGATTATGGCCATGCTGTTCCTTTAGATGAAATTCCAAAAGTAAAAGCTGTTAATGCTTATGGTCAAGATATTAAAGTTGTTTTAAAAGACCAAGGCACCATAGATGAAGATTATTTTGGAGTTGACTTTATCAAACAAGCTAAAAAAACTTTACCCGAAGGAGCTTCAGATGAACAAATTAAAATAGAAGCTCAAGAGTTAAAAGCAGAAAGAATTATCAATGACATGATAGAAAGGGAATTAACTCCTTATGATTTGCGACCACCAAAACCTGGAACTAAAACAACTAACATTCAACCTCGTGCTTTCTATAATATCCCTGATGAAAAACTTATAGAGTTAGGAGTTTTAGAAGACGATGTTTTAAAGGGAGTAGGTAGTTATATCACCAACATGTCAAAACTTATTACTCGACAAGAGTTTAATATGAGAACATTGGTTGACTTTGAAGATAATTATTTATTACCTATTCAAAGAGAACTAAGAGAATCTGGTTATAGTCCTGATGAAATTAAAGAAAAAAGTGAAGGTATTGTCCATTTATACAAACGAATTACTGGTTTAGAGGTTCCAAGGTTTAAAGGTAAATATGCACGTGGCTTTTCTGATTTCCTAAAAGTAACACAGCAGATGGCTCACTTACCTCTTGCTACTTTATCCAGTATTACCGAACCTTTTATTTTATTAAGTAGATTTCCTGTTACCGAATGGGATAAACCAACAACTGAATTTGCTAAAGCGATGGGTTCAAGTATGAAAAATGTCTTTACTAAATTTAATAGAGCTATATCTAATATCCGAGGTAAAGAAGTTAGAGGTTTAGCAGATTTAGATATGCCTGATAAAGTTGATGCTATGGAGTTTATGTTATCTATGGAACAGGCTGCTATGGATAGAATGGAAAATATGTTTGGTGAAGGTCTTTCATCAGAATCAGCTAAACTTGCTCAAAACTTATTCTTTAGTTTAAACTTACTACAACCATGGACCCAGACAGTACAGACTGCTGCTTTTACTTCAGGTAAAAAATTAATTCAGTTAAATGCTCGTGCTTTAGCAACAGGTAAAAATAGATTTGGTGGTAAGTTAACAAAAGCTCAGCGTAAAAACATGACTCAGCAACTAAGAGAGATAGGTGTTGATGAAAAGAACGCTATGAGTTGGTATAAAAATTCTACTGTAAAAGGTAAGTTTAATGAAGAAAAAGCTTTCAATAGTGCTTTCTATCATAATGAAATGTCGCCTGCTGCTGCTCTTTTTGCCAATGAAATTATTCTAAACCCTAGTGTTGTACAGGCCAATAAACCTTTACTATTTAGTACACCATGGGGACAATTAGCATTTCAGTTTGCTGGTTACCCTACTGCTTTTAACAATGTGGTTTTAAAAAATATGGTTAAGTCTGTTAAAGACATGCCACTACAAAATGCACCTAGAGTATTAGGTACCACTGCTTTAATGACAGGATTAGCTATTGGTACCAATGCCTTAAGAAGTGAAGGTAGAAGTTTAGAAAAAGACGATTTAGAAGTTGTAGTCGATGGTGTTACTCGTTGGGGTGGCTTAGGGCCAGTAGACTATGTTTATAGAGGTTATAAAAATAAAGAAATTGGTGGCGGTACTGTAGGTACTGTTATTAAATCACCTTCTGGTCCATTAGTAGGAGATGTTATAGATGCTGTGTTATATAGAAAAGGACCAGCTGCTGTCGGTGTAGAGAATTTACCTTTATATTCTGCTTTGCCTTTTGAAACCAGAAAAGGGTTAAAAGACTGGGCTAAGAGTGTTGATAAACAATACAATGTTTTTAATCCATCTAAAAAAGAAAAAGAACAAGAGTTTATTAGAATACCACGAGCTAAAGGGGGAGAGGTTAATGTTCCCAATGCTCCTGTCGAACCTGATGAAAGAATAGATAAAATGACTGGAGTGCCTTACAACGTTCAAGCAGGAGATATTTTAACAGATGAAGAAGAGCGTAGAGGTTTTGTCTTTGGTGGTTTAGCCCGTGCTGTAGCTAGAAAATTTCCTAAGATACGTAACCCTCTTAAAACATTCTTTCCTGATAGTATAGAAGAAGTTGAGCTGTTTGATTACTATACACAAATAGGTAAAGAAAAACCTTTACTTAAAGATGACAGTAAAATTGAACTGTACAAAGAGGATAGTTCAAAAGATTTATTTAACGGTGGTTTTGCTACTGGTGATAATATTTATATGGCTTTACCAAATGATACTAATGGCGGTAGAGTAGCTGCTTTTGAAAACAGTGATACTGTTGGTGTTAGAGTATTTTTACAAAGCCAATTATCTCCTAAACAAGGTTTTGATATTGGTGTATTAACTAGAGGAGAACGAAATAAAGCAACTGTATTAGAAGAAGATATTTCATTACAGTTAAAAAATTTAAAAAATATACCTAACACAGAAAGTTTAACTAATAATATGACATTCTATCGAGGGATTAGTCCACTTACAAAAGACACACAATTAGATTTAGTCGATAGTCAGCATTTGTTTGATGAAAATAAAATTAGTGGTAGGATGTTTAAAGAAGGTGAAAAAGAATCACTTTTAGATGGTTTGTTTGGTAGAGAAACATCAATAAAAAGTGACTACTCTAATTATTATTTGGATACTGAAAAGTATATACATTCAGACAATATAAAAATGCTTGTCTCTGAAGCTTGGCTACAGGCAGATGATAGATTTAAAAAAGGCTTTGAAACGTTTACAGATGTTACTCAAGATAAACCGTTTACTTTATCTAATAAAATTGCAAAAGATGTTTTTGTTGATTTAGATGAACTTTACTACTCCCGTCAAAAGTTAATTGATAAATTAGAATCCGACCCTAAAGCAGCAGAAAGATTTGCTAAACAAAAGGACATTGCTAAAACAGATTTTATGACAGTAATTAATTTAGAAACAGACAAAACTATTTCTCGTATGCTTAAAAAATATTTTAAAGATTTAGGTTTTAATTCTATTAAATTAACCAATCAAGAATACGTATTTTTAGACTTGGCCTCTTTCCAACCTGTAGAAAAAGCAACACCAAATAAACTTTTTCCTGCCCTAGAAGAATTTTATAAGTCTACTGAAAATAAAACATTATCTCAAAAAATAAAAGAAGAAGGTTTTGATAGATTAAATTATAGTAAAGTAGTAGACCAAGAAAGACTTAACAAAAATATTTTTGATGCTGATTATAGTGTTTCAACTTCAGGTACAGAACTTATTGAAAATTTTAAAGGTGAGTTAGGTGAAGGTTATTTAAGCATGAAAGACCTTGACAATTTAAAAGGTCAAATAGGAAGAGCAAATAAACTTGTTACTGGTAAAACAGGAGAATATCCTTTTGTAAGTTCTGCTCGTAAAATTTCAATGGAGGAGATACTGGAACAAAATCCTCAATTAGGAATTGACCAGCCTGATTTTGGCGAAAGAATATATGAAACTGTTGATAGTATGTACAATATAAAAGGTATTGATGACTTTGTAAAAGGTAAAATGAAACAGCCTGAATTACCTTTAAACATGAATACTAAAAATTACAATCAGTTAGAAGCTATTAATAAAACAGAATTATTAGATTATTTAAGACTTCAAGACGATGAATTATTTGACAACATCAAAGTAGTTGAAGTAAAAGATAAATCACAGAGTCCGGTTATTATAGACGTTTTACCTGAAGGATTAAATAATACTCTTAAAATGTATTCTTATGAAACACCTTTAGTAAAAAGTCCTTTACCAAGAACATTTCAACATACTGGAAGACCAGATAGTTTAGCTTTTGTTTTAGCACAACATAGGAAAATAAAAGGATTAAGATTTCACACTGTAGAGCAACTACAAACAGATGTAACCGCTAAAGGATTAGGTCCTTATCGAGATAATATTTTTGATATTGCTATTAAAGACCAATTAGAAAAAGCAGCGGCTAATCCTAATGTTGATGGTTTTGCTATAAGTAGTGCTTATTATCCAATAGAGTTATCACAGGCTGTGGGACCAGCAACAATAAAATCTTATGCTAGAGACTATCCTAAAAAATTAAAAAGACTATTAAATGAAGTAGAAATTAAACCAAGTAATGTAAAACAAAGTAAAGACTACATAACTTCTTTTGAAGACAGGGTTATAGAAGCTGGTGAAAGAAGAACAATTACAACAGAAAAGGAAGTGCCAGGAAATACTTATATAATATTTACTGACGAGATTAGAGAAAAAATATTAACAAAACAATTTAGAATTAAAAGATATGTTGGTGGTTTAGTCAAAGGAACTAAAGTACCTCAAATGGATGAACTGTTTGATAGAGAAAACTTTGTTATTGGTGGTATTGCTAGGGCTTTAGGAAAATCAGTTACAAAAGGT
>MDTG01136977.1_pt1 | contig 12378 bp, 9 predicted proteins | sample 811421 | NCBI WGS metagenome assembly MDTG01 (sample SAMN05326645, study PRJNA326480) | marine metagenome | isolation source: seawater | place: Pacific Ocean: South East | collected 2011
TCACAATCTGGCTGCGATGTACGTTCGGCAACTGAATTATGTCCAGGCGATAGAGGAGCATGAAAAGGTCTTGGGAATTGATCCAAGTCATATGTCAACCTACTATGACCTGGGCTATATACATTTTCTTCGAGGCGAATATGAGCGTGTAAGAGTGTTAATGAGTGAAGGCCAACGCAGAGACCCGAACGACGCATCTTTTCTCCGCTTATTGGGGCTAACCTTGGCCAAAGAACTCAAATTCAAAGCGGCTCGTGAGAAGTTTCAAGAATCGGTAAGGCTTGACAGTATGAAGGCAGCGACATTCGTCGATCTTGCTCAGGTCTGCATGAAATTACGCGATTACGATGCTGCAGAGAGTGCAGCTCGGAGAGGCTTGAGCTTAGATCCGCATCACAAAGAAGGTCATTTTGTATTGTCTAACGCACTTCGTCGCTTAGGTCGTAACGAGGAAAGTCAGGAGCTACTTAAAGAATTTAAATTACTTGATCAGAAGTTGGACAAAATCGAAGATCAATTGCGTATGCTCGGTAACAATCCTGAAGATCATGAAGCTCGGGCAATGTTGGGGTTGTTATATTCCGAACAAGGAAGATACTCGGAGGCATTAGAAGCTTATCGAATTGCGACCCGGTTAGCTCCCGATAGTCTAAGTTATCAAAATAATTTGGGGAATATGTATTTTCGCTTAGGAGACAATGAAGCGGCTGTAAGGGCTTATGAAATTGCAATCAAATTGGACTCTTCTTATTCGGAAGCTCATTATAATCTAGGTCAGGTTTATTTGGACAAGCAGCTTTTTAGAGAGGCGCATAAATCGTTCTATAGTGCGCTAAAGTTAAATCCACAACATGCCTACGCAAATTATTTCATGGGTTTATTATATGCTCGCGATAATGACTTTTCTTCTGCAGTCGTGGTCCTTGAAAAAGCGGTAGCTGGCATTCCCTCTTTCCTAGACGCTCGCCAAAAATTGGCCGTAGCATATTTAAAAACAGGTCAAGTCGTTGAAAGTAAGAATCAATTAAAAAAGATCCGAGAGCTACAAGAGAGTCAACATGTCGAAATCGATTAAACGAATATTTTTTGTGTTGGGTATAACGTTTGTTATGTCCTGCTATAGCTGTGGTTCGGAAAGTGTCGACATTCAGGGAGCAACCGAGTCATCGAATTCGGTTTCATTGGCGATAGTTGGAAATGTGGAGATTGGAATAGATCGTTACAAAGCATATCTTCAGCGTTTACCTTTGGAACTTCGAAACAGTGTTGAACCGCTCCGATACGTTGATGCTCTTATTGATGAAGAATTACTTGTACAAGAAGCAGCAGCTCGTGGTTTGGACAGGGTCTCAGGCGTAGTTGATTCTGTCCATCATCATAAAATTTTACTTATGCAGCAGGTTCTTTACGAGTATGCTGGTATTGGAAAAAGTGCCATAAATATCGACTCCCTTAAGGCATATTTTTCCAGAAGTCCTTATAACCGAAAAGTTCGTTTTAGCCTTATGATGGTCCGAGATTCTACGAAAGCATTAGAGCTTTTGGGATCATTGAAGGAAGGGCGTGACTTTGATGCCATTTCTATGGAGTATTCTCAGGATTCCAGAATTTTGGAACGAAATGCTGATATGGGTTACCATCGGTGGGGTGATACGATGCCTGAATACGCGTACCTGACAGAGCGCGCTTTCGATATGAAAGTTGGCGAAATTGAAGGTCCCCTAAAAGTCGCTGATGGGTTCTTTATTTTGAAAGTAACGGATATACATCCTGTAAGTTTTGATCAAGAAAGATTGACAATAGAAAAATTGTTTCGTCGAGAACTAGTAGGTCAAGAACTTTTAGAATATTACGATCTGCTTCACAAAAAATACAAAGTCACATACAAGCCAGTAGCTGTTGAAATTTTGATGCAACGTGTCGGAAATGTGTCGAAGTCAGTTGATGACCAAATGAAAGTTGCTGAGTATGACGGGGGTATACTGCTTTTGGGCCAAGCGATAGAAATGATGAAAGGGATGCCGGCTAATAAAGACGTGTTCCGTCGAGAATTTGCTCGACAGATCCTTGCTTCGTTAGAAGCGATTCGTTTAGACATTCCAGAGAATCCGAAAGTTTTGTTGGGCGTCGAAGATGCCCTCCGAAAATTTTCCGTACAAAGGTTAAAAAAACAACTACTTTCACAGGTTTCCGAACCAAATATCAACGCACTTCGACTTTTTTTCGAAACGCATAAAGATAGATATGAAGTCCCAGAGAAAGTCGAAGTTGATAGGTTCTTGACATCGGATGTTAAAGAAGCCAGTGAAATCGTCGGAAGGTTAAAGTCCGGACAGCCGGTGGCAGAGGATCGCTTTGTTCGTCTGATTTACGGAAGTGGGGCTTGGCAAGGGGACAATCCTGTGAGTCGTGCTCTCAAGGCTGCTCCTGGAACAGTCCATGGCCCGTTCTCAACGGATACAGGATATATTGTTTTGCGGATCATGAGCAGAAAGGATGCCCATTATCCTACTTTTGAAGACATAGAAGAAAATTTAGAATCTGACTGGATGAAAGATCAAACACATAGAGTACTTAAAGATTTTGCGACCGAATTAAGTTCTAGGCGTGAAGCAGAAATCATTGTAAACTTAGAGGCTCTTCAACAATTAGATGTAAACCTATCGCTCTGATTAAAAGAAGATAAGTTAAGAATATGACAGAGAGAATGCAGAGATTTCGTACCGGTTATATTGTCGATCAACGTCAAGATTATGTTTGGTTTCTTTTGCTTCCGCTGGCAGCTATCGTATTTGCCATGGTTTCAGGTAGATATTTTCCCGGTGCCGTTTTAGCTGCAATTGCTCTGTGGGTTACGATTCCACACCATTTCGTTACATGGTTGCGTGTTTATGGGTCGCCTGATGAATTTGCCCGTTTTAAGGACCGGTTTATTTGGGCCCCCGTAGTTTTGATAGCATTCACCTACCTTTTGCTGCACTATGCTCCTCTAAGCTTGGTTTTGATCGTGACTCTTTGGGATCATCAGCATAGCTTAATGCAGCAGTATGGTTTTGCAAGAGTTTATGATTTCAAAGCGAAGACTGGAGCACCGTCAACGGCTAAGTTTGATTTATGTTTTTCATGGATATTTTTTCTTAATATGCTGATAGTGTCTCCACTTTTTTCTACCTTGTGGATTCGCATGTTTCATGAATGGCATTTCCTTATTGATGCGTCTCAGGTTCAACTTATACAAAATATATCTTGGATCATAACGAGTGTGTACGGTGTTATTTGGTTACTTCACATCATTTGGACAGTCCGAAAAGGGTATCCAATTAATCCATTAAAATATGCTTTTCTTGGAGTTAGTTATTTCCTTTGGTATTTTACGAGTTTTGCAACCGAATACCTATTGGTTTATGCGGTTGCTCATCGAATCATGCACGGTGTCCAGTACATGGTAATGGTGTATTTTTATAACCGCCATAAGGTTGAAAGAGGTGTTAGTGATTCACTGTTAATTAACTTTGTATCACGTTCAGGTAATGTAAAAGCATTTTTATTGATGTGTGTTGCATATGCTCTCGTGTTTCATGCATTGACTGAAGGACATGTGCGAGATTTTGGTTTCGGATTTGTGGGTTTTAATGCGAATTTCGATCTTTTTAGTTATTCGCTTTTGAGTTCTTTTGCTTTGACACATTATTACTATGATGCATTTATTTGGAAAGTTCGAAAAAAAGAAGTCCAAAAAGGGCTATAGCAAAAATAAATAATTTATGTTCTATCTTCGGTCGTTTAAGTTACTTTTAGTTATCCTGCTTATTGGCGTGGCGCTCGCAGCTTTAGAACGTCGTCAAAGTATTTTATATAATCATCTATCCGAACGTAGCAATTCTCGTGGTCATCCCTCGCTCAAGGGAGAATCTCTAACGAAATTAGCAGATATCTTGTACGAACTTTATCCAGATCGGGCTGAAGCCAATCTTTTGATGGGGAAGGCTTTTATAGAAAAGGGCCGTTTGAAAGAAGCTCGAGAATATTTAGAGCAAGCTCTGGAATTAGACCGTAATAATCAACAGTTACTTTTTCTTTATGCACAATTGTTATTGGACATGGGCGAGGAAGAGGATAAAATCAGTGTTGTTGTTAACGATTTAAGATACCTTTTCCCACGCTCGAAAAAAGCTGTAGAAGCTTATTTCGAGCGCGCTTCAAAAGGCAGGTTGCAAATGAATAATGGTCTATATTAATCTCTGTTGCCGTCAAATAAGTCGCCAACATTCATAACTATGTTTCGTTTTTTGGTACCTCTTTCCGTTACTGAAATCTTCCCATTTTTGTATTCGATTTTTTTTACGCCTCCAAAATCACGTGGAACTTTCATAAGAAAATTTGCGTATGAAAATAGTTGGGTCTCATCGGCATCGATAAATTTAAAAATATGTTGATCAAAAATCTTTCCTTTTTGTACTAAAATGGGTCCAGGTTGATGGAGGCCTGTTGTTCCAAATTCGAGTCCTCGAGCGAACGGTTTGTTATCAGCAACATGTCGCCATGCATCAAACCAGGGGTAATCTTTCGATGGCCATATGTAACCGATAAGCAGTTGTTGTTTTGCATTGACTGCTGTAGTCCAACCAAACTTCTCCTCTATGATATAGCTAACGACGGCGGGCGCAGCATCATTTTTTAAATGGCGCATATTAACCTTCGTCCCGTCTTTTTTCATTGCATAAGGCCACTGTACCTCAGGTTTCTCAAAGTGTGGTGCGGGCGTTTCCTGCATGAAACCTCTCGTTCCGTTTGCATCAACGATCGTTGTCTCATCAAGAAACGGAGGACCTATCGTAGGGTGTTGAACAATGTTGTAAATACGTCCTATATGCCGAGTATTTTTTACGGCTTCATCTACTTTAAAAATGGCTTCATTTTTATGAAGTTGGATTTTTCTTACAACCTCTAATCCAGCTAAAGGTAATGTGGCCATCATTTGTGCCTCGATAAATCGACCAGAATCGACCGGGGCTTGTGTCACCGACCACCAACTAGTTGTGGCTTCGCCATGCCAACCCATACCATGGGCGAGTTCTGCAGGCGTTGCCGGTCCCCAACGGTCTAAGCATAGGAAATGTCCCATAGAACGTGGTGTTAAAGGTGGTTCGTCATCTGGCGTTTCGCTGAAGTCCCAACTGTCCCACTGTAGCGGGTTAAGGCCGTTTTTCCCTAAGTGAAAATCAGCGATAGAGCCTCCACCCAAATCGACAGTTATTTCGGCTGCTTTACTCGTCATTTTTAAAACGGGACGATCTTCGTTTGCGAATAAATGTGACGTATAACTCATTAGTGTTGCCAGTATTAGTAAATACACGTGATACTCCTCTTTCATGTTTTTATTTAAACATCGGTCTGCAATCTACTAGAATCGTTGACAATAAGCAAAGAGAAGTAGAGTTTGTTCCATATGTTTAGTAACTCATGGTTTATAAACTCTCGTTTGATTCTTACACGAGCACTTCATAATAAAAAAGTAGTTTCAGCATTATTAATTGTTGTGCTGTGTTTGTCATCTTGTCTTAAATCCACTGTTTCTCCAAACCGATCTCAAGATTACGTAAACAGCTATCGCAAAGGCCTTGATTTACTCGAGAGTTATCGCCTTCGTTCGGCGGAAACGGCTTTTAAGCGTTGCATAGTAATTGATTCATTAGCCTTCGAAGGACATTGGCAGCTTGGACGTTCGTATCTTTTACAAGGGTTAATAGAGAAAGGTACACAAGCATTAGGAAACGCATTGAGATTGAAACCAGATCTTAATGATGCACGTTCTTTACTTTTGGAGACGATGATGGGGCGTGGATTGGAATCTTTAGAATTAGGAGAGTACTCGAAAGCTAGAGGGTATTTCGAGCAGGCTACGGCAATAGATTCTATGGCTTACGAGCCAATGTATCATTTGGCAATAGCCTCCTTATGGCTCAACGAAGATTCAATGGCCGATTCTCTTTTGAAGGAAATTATTGATATATACCCGGACAAGTTGGAACCACGCTGGCAGTTGCGCACTCTCTGGCGAATAACGGGCAGAGAGTTAGCTGACATGTCTGAAGAATATCGTTTTCCTAACAAGGGTGACAAGGAAAATGCACAAATAGGGATTGAATTTGAAGAGATCGGATCAGATTTACAAGTAGATAAGATGGATGGTGGTCGTTCAAGTGCATGGGCGGATTTTGATGGTGACGCAGACCTTGATCTCGTCGCATTAGGACATCCTGATTTGGCTTATTATAGAAATGAAGGAATACGCTTCGTTGAATCTTCGTTGAAAATAGGATTGAATCTGCCTGAAGGTGGAATTGGTGCTCATGTTGCTGACTATGACAACGACGGCGACCCTGATTTATACATTACGCGTGACGGTTGGTTTGGCGGTGGTGCCAATGTTTTGTTCAATAATAAGTCTGGTCAGTTTTCGGATGTTACTGATTATGCAGGGGTTGGTGATTTAGGTTCAGGTTTTTGTGCTGCCTGGGCTGATTATAACAAGGATGGCTGGTTGGATATTTATATCGCAAATGGAACAGGTGCTACGGGCGATTCTACTAACGTCCTTTATAAAGGCTCTAGTGAAGGACGGTTCATTGATGTTGCATTTTCGGCTGGCGTTGACCATAGAGGCCAAAGTTTAAGCACTGCATGGGGTGATTTTAATGCGGATTCAAATACGGATCTTTACGTCTGTAATTTTACCGAACCGAACGTTTTATACAGGAATAATGGTGACGGATCATTTGAAGATATTTCTGCTTTTGCTGGAGTAGAAGCTTCGAATATTGATGGTTTTATTACGTTTCCATTGGATTTTGATAACGATGGTGCTTTAGACATTTTTGTAGGTAACTGGAGTACTTTTGAGGAAGTGTTAGAGGATCGATCGCTGAACGGTCAAGCAGGAAGTAGGGAGCGTCCCGTGCTTTTTAAAAATAAAGGGAATGGAACTTTTATTGACGTTACCGAAATTGCGGGTATTGCTCGAGCTGAGGGCACGATGAGCGGTGCGGCTGCGGATGTAGATAACGATGGCTGGATAGATTTATACCTTGGAAATGGTGGGCCCGAAATGGACCGACGCGATCCAGATGTTTTATACCGAAATATGGCTGATGGGACTTTTTCGGATATAACCGATTTTGTCGGGTTAGGGCATATTGGTAAATCACATGGTGTGACTTTTGCCGATTATGATAGAGATGGAGATTTGGACCTTTATGTTCCATCTGGTGGTGCACTTTCTGGAGATTTTTGGCATAATGCTCTGTATCGCAATCAAGGCGTTCATGGTGGATTTTTTGTCCTCCGCTTGGAAGGGCGTCAAAGCAATCGAGATGGTATAGGAGCTCGAGTTCAATTAGAATGTGATTCTAACGTCCAGACACGTTTCGTTGAATCAGGAAATAGTTTTGGAAATAGTAACAGCCTTGAATTAGAATTTGGTCTGGGTGATTGCGAAAATATTGCGCATGTGGATATACAATGGCCGAGTGGTCAGGTTGATCGTTTTTGGGAACCTCCCGTGAATAGCTGGTGGGTTGCAGTCGAAGGGGAAAAATATCTTAGGAAAGCGATACATTGAGTTCCTTTTTTTTCAAACTCTGTATTTTGACGTTAGGTGTGTTTTATTGTGGATCAGAAACCGCAGAGGAATGGCATCAGGTTGCGTTAGACCACCTTGAGGAACGGTCTCCACGTGAAATTAGTTATGAGTCTCTATTTATGGCTCAAAAAGCAGAAGAACAGGCCATAGAGAAAGATTCTACTCGAACAGATATTTCTCTTAAATTGGCCTCGATTTTATTAGGAAGTGGATACTACGAAGCCGCTGGTAATTTGTACCGAAAAATTATTGAAATGAATACTAATTTTGGATTGGCTTACTCTGGCCTAGGTCTTTCTCTGGCTTCTCAAGGACGTTTCGGTGCTGCACAGCGAGCATATCAGGACGCCTTGCGTCGCGGAGAGCAATCTTCTCTTCTTTACTCGCGCTTAGGGCATTCGTATCAGGCCTTAGGACATATTCGTGATAATTTAATTTCTGCTCGTGCGGCATACCGTGCAGCTCTACAATTGGATCCAAAGCAGTCCGATGTACATTTTCAATGGGCGAGAGTAGAGATGCGTTTAGGAGACTCTGAGAGAGCTCGACAGCTATATGAGGAGGCTCTGGAACTCAATAAGAGGGATGTGGATGCGCGTATAGAATTGGCTAGGTTATATGAAGAGATGGGCCAAAACATGGCCGCAAGAGAATTATTGGCTCAAGGATTGCGTGAGTCGGAGGACGAAGCTTTGTTATTGCAGGAATTAGGAAGAGTTTTGTGGAAGGCTGGTGAATTAAATTTAGCGCTGTCCTATTTTGAGAGTGTCTTGAATTTGAATCCATTTTTGAGTTTTTCTAGGCGCCTTGCCGCTCTAATATTTAGCGAAATGGGAGAGTATGAGCGTGCTATATCCTATTACACTATTTTGATAAAAGAAGATGAAAGAGATGCACAGGTCTGGATAAGTAGGGGTATTGTTTATAGCCAAATTGGTGAATTTTTGAAGGCAGAGGCCGATTTTAAAAATGCCATATTATTGGATGGAACAAATGGTGATGGAATTCTAAAATTAGGTGGGTTATATCTCCATAATAGAAACAGACGTGCTGCCCTAAATATACTCTCGGATGGAGTGTCCAAATTCCCAAATAATGCGGAGTTACACGCTACCTTGGGAGATGTCTATAGACAAATGGGTATATTAAGTACTGCGTTAAAAGTAGCTAAAAGAGCGGTTGAAATTGAACCGGACAGGGCATTATGGCGTTATCATCTGGCTCGTACGTTGGAAAGATCTAATCCAGAATACGCTGCGCAAGAATGGGCTCATTATCTTCAATTAGCGACCACAGATAGTCGTGAGAAAAATCGTGTTAAAGAAGTACGGGAAAGGTTGAGTAATAACTATGATTAAATTCGTTTCTTTTGATTTAGATGGAACGATTTTAGATGACAATAGTTCGGTGGCAAATTCGTCAATTGACGCAATCGTAAATTTGATGAAGGTAGGTATTATTTTTAGTAGTAATAGTGGCAGAAGTGTTCGGCGTAGCCAGGAGCCGCTTAAGAGATGGCCAGATATGGCTTCTAATCTATTTATAGGTGCGTATAATGGTGGTGTGGTAGTCGACCGAGAAAGAAATGGAAATAGGAAGTTGATATACGTAGAGCGTTTGTCTTGTCAACTATTTGAAGAAATTTCGGTCTTTGCTAAAGATAAAGGGCTCAATCTGATTTGCTGTATGTTTGAAGAAAAAGAAGATTTTTTAATTGAAGAATATCGTCATTCTCTTCCCAGTGCTGGGCTGAAGTTGTTCGGTGGTCCTGGTTTTGTCCATGATTCGAATCTGCACGAACGTATCTCAAGAAATGAATTACTGTCTCCACCGAAGGTGATGATTGTTACGGGTGAGTTGGAACGAGATAGTATACTTCATGAAGTACGAAAGAGGTGGGGACAAAAGGTATATGCGACTTGGTCGATTCCCGATAGAATCGAGATTATGCCTTCGAATATAGATAAATCACAATCACTACGTGCTTTAGTCGATTTAGTTGGTGTTGGAATGGACGAAGTTCTGGCTATTGGTGATGGAGAAAATGACATTCCAATGTTGGAAATGGCGGGGTTTGGTATATTGATGGGAAATGCCGAAACAGCCCTAAAGTGTAGCATTAAAGACTCATCAATTAGAATCGGGCCATCCATAACGGAAGATGGTTTTTCTGCGATGTTAAGAGAATATATTCCAACCTGAGGAGAGTTCGCATGCGGACGGTTTTTTGTTTTTTTTTATTTCACTTTCTTACGGTTAGCTCAGTTTTGTCACAACAAACTGTGACGCTCGACACTACAATTTATTCGCGGATGGTTTTTATTGAACGCGGCGATAGTAGCTATTTTATGGATAGATATGAAGTAACGAATGGGGAATATGCTCAATTTCTCAATGAACTGGGTAATCAAGAAGAAGAAGGTGCGCCATGGGTTGAATTGAGAAGTCGGTTTGCGCTAATAAAGCGATCAGAGTCTGGTAGTTTTGTCGCCATAGATAGTTTTAAAACACATCCAGCCGTTGAGATTTCTTGGCATGGTGCTAAAGCATATTGCAAGTGGGCTGGAAAAAGACTGCCTACCCAAAGTGAGTGGCGATTCGGTTGTGAAGGACCTGAGTCGAGAAAATATCCTTGGGGAGAAAAGTTTATACAAGGATATGCCAACATATATGGTCACAAATATGATGGATATGTTCGAACGGCCCCTGTTGGGACATACCCGTTAGGCGCCAGTGCTTTTGGATTGATGGATATGTCTGGAAATGTGTGGGAGTGGACCTATTCTGAAGGAGACTTACAATTCTTACGTGGAGGATCTTGGGTAAATGGCGCAACATTGGGTGAGTGTGATAAGCGTTCAAATACTAAGGATGCACACTCGTATATAAAAGGGAACACTCTAGGTTTTCGTTGTGCACGGTAAAATAAACCGTGGCCTGCAATTATTTCTGTTGATTCTCGCATTTTACCCGCGGCTGATTTCTGGTCAGAGTTTTTCTGACCAGACTATAACAGCAGGTATAAGTTTCACGCATACAGGCGGTGGTAAAGAAAAGGCTCATATTTTAGAGGCGCACGGGAGCGGGGCGACGTTTTTTGATGCCGATAGTGACGGTGATCTTGATTTATATTTTATCAACGGATCTACGTTTTCTAATTATGGAAAAGGAGACCCGAATAATTATTACCAGAATAAGAATGGAATATATTTTGACGACACAAAAACATCTGGTTTAGGAGATCGTGAATGGGGAGCTGGTGTTGCTATTGCTGATGTAAACGCTGACGGGAATTTAGATGTTTATGTAAGTAATTTCGGCTCCAATGTTATGTATTTCAATATGGGCGACGGGATATTTAACAGCCGAATTTCTGGGTCAGAGGGTCATGATTTTAGTGCGAGTTCTGCTTTTTTTGATTACGATTTGGACGGCGACTTGGATCTTTTTGTTACGAATTACGTTAACCCTGAAATCGACATTGCCTCAGGTGAGTTCCCACCTTGGGATCCTTGCATTTATTTAGGTGGATTACGTGTTTTTTGTGGTCCAGTTGGTTTGCCTGAAGGCGAAGATCGTTTTTATGAAAATGATGGAAAAGGAACTTTCACTGATATTACCATAGTAAGTGGGGTAAGTGAGGCTAATTCTTCCTACGGATTAGGTGTGGTGCCCGCTGATTTTGACAGTGACGGTGACGTCGATCTTTTTGTTGCTAATGATGAAAGAGCCAATGCTCTGTGGCAGAATAATGGGGACGGAACTCTAAGCAATATTGCATTAGCCTCAGGTACAGCTTTTAATGTCGACGGAGAGGAGGAATCGGGTATGGGTACTGATGTCGGTGATTACGATGGAGATGGTGACGAAGACATTTTTCTAACAAATTTTTATTCTGAGACAAATACTTTATATCGCAACGATGGGAATTTTGCGTTCGTCGATGCCACCACCATAAGTGGCCTTGCGGCTCCAAGTGTTGAATATTTGGGTTGGGGAACCATGTTTTTTGATTATGATTTGGACGGCGATCTTGACTTATTCGTGGCTAATGGCCACGTGTATCCTCAAGTTGATAAAGCTACTGCAGGAGGTGGATATGCTCAAAAGAATCAATTGTTTAGAAACGATTCAGGAGTCTATGTTGAAGTAAACGGAGGGAGTGGTTTACAGGTCAAAAAAGTCAGTCGTGGCACGACGGGTGGTGATTATGATAACGATGGCGATATCGATATTTTGGTAACTAATCTTGATTCATCGCCTACGCTTCTTCGTAATGATTCAAGACTTGAGGGTAGCGCTCTTGTTATTGAGTTGATCGGGAAATTACCAAATTTTTTTGGTGTAGGTTCGGTAGTTAATGTCTGGGTTTCGGGTGTGAAACAAACGCGTACTGTAAATACTTCGACAGGTTATCTGGGAGCAAATTCTCTTCTATTGCATTTTGGAATTCCCCAGTCTGGCGTAGTCGAAATGATTGAAGTATTTTGGCTCGATGGAAAGAGAACAGAAATTAAGAATCCCGAATTAAATAATTTCAAAATGCAGATCTTACATCCTGAATTGAATTAGTCAAACATATTGACAGAAAAAATCGAGTTGTTATAATCGTTTGTTTGTGTTGTCTGGGAATTCTTATGCTATTTGTAATCTTTCCCTAAAAAAAACTCATTGTAATCCCATTTTCTCTTTTGCCTTGAATAGGAGAAGTATTTATGTCCTCGCTTCTTGAGGCA
>MDTG01243454.1_pt1 | contig 12378 bp, 12 predicted proteins | sample 811421 | NCBI WGS metagenome assembly MDTG01 (sample SAMN05326645, study PRJNA326480) | marine metagenome | isolation source: seawater | place: Pacific Ocean: South East | collected 2011
CTACTGCTGCATAACTCCTTTTTATATTAATTGTTTATAAAATTATATTTTAAATATGTAGTGATTTAGCTAAGCAATAGCTTAGCGTGCACTCTGTGAGAGTGTGTGTGGGATATAGAGATATTAATTCTTGTTAACATTTGTAATCCTTTTAACAAATTAAATATTAATTTCAACCCTAGATTATTGGGACAAGACCTAAATCTAGCAGACCTTTGCCCCAATTATCATTTGTGCTGGTAATAAGATTTAAGATGTTTTCTTTAGATTTACCGCGGCAGGTCCTTTTTCTCCGTTCTCAACTTCAAAAGTAAGCTCGTCGCCTTCGTTTAAATATTTTAAACCAGCTTCTCTTACTGCTGAAGAATGAACGAAAACGTCTTTTTCTTTATCTTCTCTCTCAATAAAACCATAACCTTTAGTTCCATTGAACCACTTTACTTTACCTTTTAGACTCATTTGTTCTTCCTTACTTAGTTTAACTTAATATTGATGAAATTCACCAATATTGGCTCTTTAATAGGTTTATATATTAATTGTCAAGTGAATGATTAAATTTAAATAAAAAACTTAGGTAAAATAACCAATTTGTTACATTAAAACATTAGTATAATACTCAAAACGATAATGGCTAAAACCCCAATTAAAATAAATTTTTTATCTTTAATTATTCTAAAAATCCTTGAATCTTTATAACTTAAGCTCTTATCCGCATCATCGGGTGTTCCTCTAAAACCTTGATCTCTTCCTATTTTCAGAAACTTTAGTTTTCTTTTGTTGTAAATTTCCTCACCTGTTAAATTTTCAAAATTTTTTAAATTATCTAAAATTGATCTTTTAACATCTGATGCAATTTTTTCATTGTCCCTATGAGCTCCACCTAATGGTTCCTTAATCACTTCGTCTATTATTCCTAGCTTCATCAGATCATTCGCAGTAAGTTTCATGGCTTCGGCAGCTTCTAAAGATTTGCTTGGATCTCTCCAAAGAATGGACGCGCATCCCTCTGGGGATATAACTGAATAGATAGAATGTTCTAACATTATTACTTTGTTGGACGAAGCTAAGGCTATGGCTCCTCCAGAGCCTCCTTCACCAATTATAATTGAAATGTTTGGAACCTTTAGAGACATGCAGCACTCAATCGAGGCAGCAATTGCGCCGGCTTGCCCTCTTTGTTCTGCTCCTATGCCAGGGTAAGCTCCTGGAGTATCAATGAAAGAAATTACAGGGATGCCAAATCGATCGGCAAGTTTCATAAGCCTTATACATTTTCTATAACCTTCGGGCCTCATCATTCCAAAATTCCTATCCAATCTTGAATTCAAATCATCTCCTTTCTCTTGAGCTAAAATCAAAACTGATTTATTTTCAATAAAACCTAATCCAGCAATTATTGATTTGTCCTCTCCAAAAAGTCTGTCTCCGGAAAGCTGAGTGAAATCAGAAAATATTTTGTTTACATAAAATTTTGCTCTTGGTCTGTCTTCGTGTCTTGCGACTAAAGTTTTTTGCCAACTATTTAAATTAGAGTAAATACCATCTAATTTTTCATTTAGTTCTTCTTGTATCTTATTTATTTTTTTTGTATCGACCTCGGATATTCCATCTTTATCAAATGGATTTTTTGATGATTCTAGATTCTCTTCAATGGATTTGACTTCTTTTTCAAACTCTAAATAGTTTCTCATAAATTCTAAAATTAAAACAATATTAAGAAACTGGATAAAATTCAAATGTGTCAATAAAGTGTTGTTAAATTAGGTGATATTTGGTCTATTATCATTCGAATGAAAAAAATCGTTGTTAACAATTTAAAAATTGACGAGCATTTGCTCAATTTCATTAATGATGAAGCGATACCTGGCACCGGTATAGACTTAAATGATTTTTGGAAAGGTTTCGAAAAGGTCGTTCATGACCTTGCTCCTGTAAATAAAAAGCTGTTGGAAAAAAGAAATGAGATTCAAAAAAAAATAGATTCTTGGCATTTATCAAAAAAAGGAACTGATCTAAATAAAGAAGAGTATTTTAAATTTTTAAAATCAATTGGATATATAGTAGATGAAAAAGAGGATTTTAAAATAGAGACATCGAATGTAGATGAAGAAATAACTTCTATAGCTGGTCCACAATTAGTTGTTCCTGTTGATAATGCAAGATATGCTTTAAATGCTGCGAATGCCAGATGGGGAAGTTTGTATGATGCGTTATATGGAACTGATGTAATACCTGGAAAAAAAACAAATGTATACGACTCCGCAAGAGGTCAGGAAGTAGTTTCTTATGTGAGAAATTTTTTAGACAATGTATCTCCACTTGATATGGGAACTTGGAAAGAAATATCCAAAATTCAAGTTAAGGAAAATAATTTGTTGTTATTAATTAACGGAAAAAAACAAAATCTTAAAAATAAAAATCAATTTGTTGGTTTCTGTGGAGATGAAAATAATCCAAGTTCAGTGCTTTTAAAAAATAATAATCTTCATATTGATATAAAAGTTGATCCGGATAGTAATATTGGAAAAAAGGATAAAGCGGGTATTTACGATGTTTTCATGGAATCTGCTATTTCAACTATTATTGATAATGAGGACTCGGTAGCGGCCGTTGATTCTAAGGATAAAGTTGAATGTTATCGTAATTGGTTAGGATTAATGAAAGGCAACTTGAAAGCTGAAGTTACAAAAAATGGAAAAAAATTTATTAGAAAATTAAATCCTGATAGAACTTATACTGCCAAAGACGGTTCCAAAATGATCTTGCATGGCAGAGCTTTATTGCTAAACAGAAATGTTGGCCACCTTATGACCAATCCAGCCATAAAATTAAAAGATGATTCTGAAATTCCAGAGGGGATAATGGATGCTTTTGTTTCAACACTTTGTGCAATACATGATTTTAAAATTAAAAAAAATTCAAGGACTGGATCTGTATATATCGTTAAACCTAAGATGCACGGTCCTGAAGAAGTCGATTTCACAAATAAACTTTTTGAAAAAGTTGAAAAAGTTTTAGGTATTAAAAAATACTCAATTAAAGTTGGTATAATGGATGAAGAAAGAAGAACAACGGTTAATTTAAAAGAATGTATTAGGCAAGTAAAAGAAAGAATAGTTTTTATTAATACCGGTTTTTTAGATAGAACTGGAGATGAGATGCATACTTCATTTGAATCAGGCCCAATGATTTTTAAAGGTGAAATGAAAAAATCTACTTGGCTAAATACTTACGAAGATTGGAATGTTGACATAGGTCTGTCATGTGGATTTTCAGGCAAGGCACAAATAGGAAAAGGCATGTGGGCGATTCCCGACAAAATGAACGACATGATGAACCAAAAAATATCTCATCCAAAATCGGGGGCAAATTGTGCTTGGGTACCATCACCAACCGCCGCAACTCTTCATGCGGTCCATTATCACAAGATAGATGTTTTTAAAAAACAAATGGAAATTAAATCTAGAAAAAAATCAAATATTCAAAATATTTTGGAAATACCAGTTGCAGACAGACCTAATTGGTCAGTTGAGGAAATTAATAAAGAGCTTGAAAATAACGCGCAAGGCATCTTAGGTTACGTGGTTAGATGGATCGACCAAGGTGTTGGTTGTTCAAAAGTACCTGATATTAATAATGTAGGATTGATGGAAGATAGAGCGACTTTAAGGATCTCGTCCCAACATATGGCAAACTGGTTACACCACAAAATATGTTCTGAGGATCAGGTTTTAAAAATAATGAAAAAGATGGCAAAAATAGTAGATGAACAGAATAGTGCAGATAAAAAATATGTTCCTATGTCTTCTAATTTTCAAAATTCCATAGCTTTTATTACAGCCTGTGATTTAATTTTTAAGGGTAGAAACCAACCTTCAGGATATACTGAGCCTCTACTTCATAAAAGAAGGTTAGAAAAAAAATCTAATCGTTAGATACGGGTACTCTATTTTTAAAAGCCGAGATCAGCGTTCCATCATCTAGCTGTTCTATTTCCCCGCCCACTGGAAGTCCTTGTCCAAGTTTAGAAACTTTAATTTTTCCATTCTTAACAATATCTTCAATATAATGAGCTGTGGTTTGCCCTTCAACAGTGGCGCTTGTTGCGATTATTACTTCTTTTACGTTATTATTTTTAATTCTTTTTACAAGTGAGTCTATCAGCAAATTTTTTTGGTTATAATTTTCATTTGGATTTATTGTCCCTCCCAAAATATGAAAATGGCCCTTAAAAACATCTGATGACTCAATGACCCACATATCTGCTAAATTTTCTACAATACATATTTTGTCGTAATTATTTTTTTCTAATTCGCAGATGCATTTGTTTTGCTGTAATTTCAAATTTCCACAGTTATTACAGCGCACAACGCTCTTGTAAACATTTGCTAAAGACCTAGCCAGAGGCTTAACCATATTTTCTTTATTGTTAATAAGCTTTAAAATTATTCTTTTTGCAGACTTAGGGCCTAAGCCAGGTAGTTTGGAAAATTGTTTAATTAACTCCTCTATTTCTGGTATGTGGTGATCCATTTAAAAAGGGAGCTTGATGTCAAAAGGTAGATTGGGCATACCAGTTGCTTTTGCAATCTCCTCTGATGTCTTTTTTTTTAATTTATCTTTAGCATCATTATAAGCAGCTATTATAAGATCATTTATGATTTCTTCTTTTTCTTTTTTAGCACTTGGATCAATAAAAATAGATTTCATTTCATAATCACCTCTTAAAATTACTTTTACAAGATTTCCACCTGATACTCCCTCTACCTCAATACTTTTCAAGCTCTCTTGAACTTCTTTCATTTTTTCTTGCATTTGCTTTGCTTTTGACAACATATCGGTAAAATTATTCATCTTCTTTACTCACATCAATTAGTTTTGCATCGGGAAAAATTTCTATCATTTCTTTAAAAGTTTCACTGCTCTTTTCATCGTCAAGTAGCTTGGCTTTTTTATCTATTTTTTCTTGATGAAAAGTTTTTAAATTTTCGTCTTTGCTCAAGCTAATAATCCATCTTTTTCCAGTCCATTCGTATAAACTTTGAGATAATTTTTTTATAAAATTTTTATTTAAATTTTCATTAAAATTTATGTTAATTTTTCCATATTCAAATTTTACTAATTTTACGTTGCGCTCCAAATCATATTTAAGCTCAATTTCTTTATTTTTTTCAGCCAAATTGATTAAATCGGCAAAAGAACTTATTTTTAAATTTGAAGATGTCTCAATTTCGTTCACTGGTTCGTTTTTTCTTAAAGTTTTTATTTGGTCTATATTTTTAAGTTGATCTTTAACTCCCCCGCTTGTTTTCAAATTTTTCTGTTTATCTGCAAGGTTTTTGCTGTCCTCTAAGTTTTTACCCATAAGATTGTTGTCTATAAAATCAATATCGTCGGATTTTTCCTCTATATTCTTAACGTGGATTAACTGCATTAAATACATTTCTAAAGTTATGTTTTCATTCGAAACAATATTTAAATCTTCAATAGTTTTTAATGTCAATTGCCAGAATAAACCCAAATCTTGAATGTTTAAACCTGTGCTTACTTGCTCTATCAGATTTAAATCTGACTCCGAAATAAAAAGTTCTTTTTCTATGGGTCCGAGATTGATTCTTCTACTTAGCAAATATATTAGCTCCAATATATCATTTAAAAAATTTTTTGCATCCAGGCCTTCCTCAATTAATTCCCTCAAAATTTTTAAAGAATCGTTTTCATTTCCTTTGAAAGCATATTCAAGCATCTTTATTAATTTAGATCTGTCGGCCAAACCAAGCATTTTTCTAATATCCAAGTCTTCAAGAACTTGGCTTGGTTTTAAACTTTGAAAAACAAGTGCCCTATCTAAAAGAGAAATGGAGTCTCTTACCGAACCCTCCGATGCTCTAGCCAATAATTTTATAGCATCATCGGATATTTTCACTTTTTCTATATTTGAAATTTCTTTTAAATGATTAAAAATTTTATCTAAGCTAACTCTTCTAAGATCAAATCTTTGGCACCTTGATAGAATTGTTACTGGTATCTTTCGTGCTTCTGTTGTTGCCAAAATAAATTTAAGCTTCTGAGGTGGCTCCTCTAAAGTTTTTAATAAGCCATTGAAAGCTTGTTTAGAGAGCATATGTATTTCATCTATTATAAAAACTTTATATTTTGCACTTGTGGGATTATATTTAGAATTTTCTATTAGTTCACGTATATCGTCTATTCCAGTTTTTGATGCTGCATCCATTTCTAGTACATCAATATGGTTTGAACTTTCTATTTCTTTACAATGATCGCATCGGTTTTCTTGTTCACATAAATTGTTATTGTTATTATTTTTTGAACAATTTAATGCTTTTGCAATAAGTCGAGCAGTAGTAGTTTTTCCAACACCCCTGATACCGGTTAAAAGATATGCGTTAGGAGTTTTTCCAATCTTAATAGCATTTAAAATTGTCTGTGCAATAACCTCTTGGCCAATAAGATCTTTAAATACTTTAGGCCTGTATTTTAGCGCTAGGATTTTAGATTTATTCTCATCAAGCATATCAGGAGACCAAACAACCCGCTTTCAAAAGTCCGTGCTGCTGTTGTTACACCCTGACACATTAAACGTATTAAAACCGCCTGAATGGCCTCCAAATTATTATATCAGTATAAAATTGAATTCTACAAGTGTTGAATATTCAATTTTGTGGACTATTTTTTTTGTCTAAATGTAGAGGCCTCATAAACGCCCAAAATATTTAAGCTTTCAGTATGAAAACCTAACTCTTCTAATGCTTTTTGTACTTTAGGTTCCTCAATATGTCCTTCTAAATCCAAGTAAAAATTAGTTTGGTCAAAAGTATTTTTTACTGAAAAACTTTCTAACTTTGTTAAGTTGACCTGATTTGTAGCGAATCCACCCAAACATTTATATAGAGCAGCCGGGATACTCTTTAATCTAAAAATACAAGTTGTAATATACGATTTGCTCTTATTATTCTCAGGTTGACTTACTTTCTTGGACATAATTACAAATCTAGTTGTATTTTGATTTTCATCCTCAATATTTTCCATGAGAGTTTTAAGATTATAAATTTTTGCGGAAAGTTTTGATGCTATTGCTGCTATTGATTTATCATTAGATTTCGAAAGTTCCTTTGCTGATCCCGCTGTATCAGCAGAGATTATTGTTTTAAATTTATTTTTTATAATAATTTTTTGACATTGATCTATTGCTTGGGCATGACTTCTAACATATTTAATATCCTTTAGCTCCGCACTTTCCTTAACCAAAAGATTATGTTCTACTTTTTGAAAGTGTTCAGCATGAATTTGTAATTTATATTTTGTTAACAAATAATGAATATCAGCAACTCTTCCTGCTAAAGAATTTTCAATAGGAATGATTATTTTGTATTTTTCATCTTCATGGGCTGTTTTAAAGGTCTCCTCAAAGGTTGGGCAGGCTTTTATAGGAGAGCCCGGAAAAAGTTTTTCACAAGCTATATGGGAATAAGCACCCATTTCCCCTTGAAATGCAACTTTAATTTTTTCCATTATTTCTCCATTATTTTTTTAATTTTTAACAAATCTTTTTCTGTATCAACACTAAGAGGTTTGGAGTTTGTGTAGCCAACGTGAATTTTCATTTTGTCCTCCAAAGCCCTCATCTGTTCTAAATTTCTATCAATTTCTAACTTACTTCTTTTCAAACTTACATATCTTATTAGAGCTTCTTTAGTAAAGCCATAAATTCCAATATGATGATATACAAACTTATTCTTTTTATCGACTCCTTCCCTTTTAAAATCAATTGCTTCAGAAAAATCTGATTTTTCAATTAAATCCTTTGTTATAACTTTTACAACATTTTTATCTTCAAACTCCTTCTGGTCCTCCAAAATTGAAGCTAGAGTTCCTAGACCACATTTATTACTTTTTAAATAATTGCTAAGTTTTGTTATGTCCTTTGGGTTTAAATTTGGCATATCACCTTGTAAATTAATTATAATCTCTGGTGTGCTATTATAAAATTTTGTAAATGCTTCAAAAACTCTACTAGTTCCGTTATGATGGTTTTCTTTTGAAATAAAAGATTTGCCCCCATTATTAGAAACTAGTTCGGATATAATTTTATCTGGAGTAACTACTAAAACATCTCCGGCTCCAGACTTAGAAGCCGCATCATAAACGTGAAGTATCATTTCCTTTTGGTTAATAAGTTGTAAAGGTTTGTTTGGAAGTCTTCTTGCTTGTAATCTTGTAGGAATAATGATGACTGTGTTACTCATAAAATTAATGCGTCTCAAAGACGCAATAACGCTAAATTTATTTTAAGTTTTTTTTGTCAACTCGTGATATATCTATAACTTTAATTACCAAATTTATGAATGGTTTTGAAATAAATAAAATAGTTGCTGCAGTTATTCTTGGTGTTTTACTTGTTTTTGGAGTTGGAAAATTCACTGATTTCCTTTTTTTGGTAAAAAAGCCTTCTGAACCAGCTTACATTGTGGAAGCACCAGTTTTGAAAGTTTCAAGCTCTACTTCTAGTGCTGGAACAGTTGATATTGCTCAGCTGTTATCATTAGGAACAATTGAGCATGGTAAGAAAGTTTTTAAAAAATGTAGCGCTTGCCATGTAGTCGCTAAAGGGGGGAAAAATAAAATTGGCCCCGGTCTTTATGGTGTGCTAGGCAGAAAGTCTGCCTCTATATCAGATTATAAATACTCCAAAGCTTTGGTAGCTCATGGAAAAGTTTGGTCTTATGGAGAAATGAACGGTTATTTAATAAAGCCACAGGCTCATATAAAAGGTACTAAGATGGCTTTTGCTGGTTTAAAAAGCGAGAAAGATAGAGCTTCGGTTATACTTTATATGAACAGTATGAGTGACAATCCTCTTCCAAATCCTTAATTTATTTCATGCACCATTCAATAATACTTTTTTGTGCATGAATTCTATTAAAAGCTTGTAACCAAACAACTGACTGTTTTCCGTCCATAACCTCACTTGTTACTTCTTCTTCTCTACTTGCTGGAAGACAGTGCATAAAAATTGCATCTGGTTTAGCGGCCTGCATTATATTGTTATTTACTTGGTACTTTTTAAGAATTTTCTTTTTTTTCTTTTTATCTCCTTTGTCACTCATTGAAATCCATTTATCAGTCATAATACAATCCGCATTTGATGCTGCTTTGTAAGGATCTTCCGTTATCAAAAGTTCACATTTATTCTTTTTTGCTATTTTAATTACATCGGCATCTGGATGATATTTTTTTGGAGAAGCAATTTTTAATTTAAATTCAAATTTTGTAGCTGCTTCAATAAAGGAGTTTGAAACATTGTTTCCGTCACCTATCCAAGCGATCGTTTTATTTTTTATATCTCCTTTAAGTTCTTCAAATGTAAGAATATCAGACATCACTTGACATGGATGGCCGTGATTTGTAAGACCGTTAATAATTGGAATGTCTAAATATTTTTTAAACTCCTCTACATTATTGTGGGAGTCCGTTCTTATCATAAGTATATTGGCATACTGAGACAGAACTTTTGCTGTATCCTTTATAGTCTCATCCCCTTTTCCATAATGTATTTCATCTTGATTTAGAATTATCGAGGAGCCACCTAATTGTTTTACGGCTAAATCAAAAGATATTCTTGTTCTTGTAGAAGTTTTCTCAAAAATCATAATCATGGTCTTCCCTTTAAGTGGTTGGTCTGCATCTGGTTCGGAGTGAGGTTTTTTTCCTCTTTCAGACTTTCTCTTCTTTGCGCTATCAATTATAGACCTTAAATCATTCTTTGATAAATCAGAAATATTTATAAAATTATTCATAATTATTTTAGTTGTTTACAAACTTTTCTTATAATTTTTATGGCAAGATCTATTTCCTGCCTTTTAACATTTAAAGGAGGTAATATTCTAACTACATTCTCTCCTGCTCTCATAGTAAGTAATTTGTTATCTTCCAATTTTTTTATGAATTTAACTTGATCGCTATAAAGCTGCAAACCTAATAGCAAACCAATTCCTCTGATTTCCTTGATTATTTCAGGGTAATCATTCTTTATTTTTTTAAGCTCAGAAATAAAGTGCTTTGACAATTTCTGAACATTGGATAAAAACCCTTTGTGAAGTATTTTGTCTAAAACTGCATTGCCTACACTCATTGCTAGAGGATTTCCACCAAAAGTGCTGCCATGAGTTCCTGGTGTCATAGCGGATGCTACCTTTTTATTCATCAATACAGCTCCAATTGGAAAACCGCCGCCTATTCCCTTCGCAATTGGAACGATATCCGGTTTAATTTTTGCGTATTCAAAGGCAAAAAATTTTCCTGATCTTCCTATGCCACACTGAACTTCGTCTAAAATTAATAAAATCTTTTTCTTATTACAAATTTTTCTTAGACCTTTTAAGCACCACTCAGGTATAACTTTAATCCCAGACTCTCCCATAGCGGTTTCACACATTATCGCAGCTGTTTTTTTTGTTATAGCTTTTTTTAATCCTTTGTGGTCGCCAAAATTAAAATGATCAAATCCAGGAACCTTTGGTCCAAATCCTTCTGTCATTTTTTTTGATCCACTTGCAAAAATTGTGCCTAGAGTTCTACCGTGAAAAGAATTTTTTATACAAAGAATTCTATTCTTATGAGGCTTGCCTTTAGAATAAAAATATCTTCTAGCTGCTTTAATCGCAGCCTCTGTTGCTTCTGCCCCGCTATTTTGAAAAATAACATAATCTGCAAAAGTCTTTTTTGTCAATCTTTTAGCGAGCTTTTCACTTTCAGGAATAACAAAAGCATTAGAAACATGCCAAACTTTCTTAGATTGTTTATTTATTGCGCTAGTTAAATAAGGATTCGCATGGCCTAGTGAATTAACCGCGATACCCTGGACAAAATCTAAATATTTTTTCCCATTAGTAGAATATAAGAAACTTCCTTTTCCTTTTTTAAAGGCAATGTTTCTTCTATTATAATTTTTTGCTAAAGCACTCATTAGTTAAGACTTTATTTTATATCCTCTTTTATATAGGATGTAGGACACAAACCAAAACAAGACTGCTAATACGGTTAAATAAATTGAACCAACAAGTATTGAGCCATCTGATTTTTCTAAAAAACTGTATCTAAAACCATCAATCATGTAAAAGAAAGGGTTACATTTGCTTATTGTTTGAAGATAGCTTGGCAAATTATCAATCGTATAAAAGGTGCCTGAAAGAAAAGACAAAGGAACGATAAAAAAATTTGTTACTGACGCCATGTGATCAAATTTTTCAGACCAGAGTCCTGCGATTGTGCCCATCGAGCCTAATATAAATGATGAAACAAATGTGTAAAAAATCAGTGAGTAAAAATTTTTAATTTGAATATCCACTAAAAAATAAAAAATTAATAAAGAGACAATTCCAATCATAAAACTTCTAGTTGTAGCAGCCAAGCTTACTGCAAGCGTAACCTCTCCTGCTGACAATGGAGCGTACAAAATATCAACAATATTTCCTTGAATTTTACCAATCATAAAAGATGAGGAGGAATGAGAAAAAGATTGTTGAATAACCTGCATGGCAATCAATCCTGGCGCGAGAAAACTCATAAAAGGTACGCCCAGTACATCGGTTCTGTTACTTCCAATTGCAACTGACAGAACTAAAAAGAACAATAGCGATGAAACAATTGGTGATAATAGAGTTTGTATCCAAACTATCAGATATCTTAAAACTTCTTTTTTATAAAGAGTCCAGAAACCAACCCAGTTTATAAGTCCAAACCTTCTAGTTCCCATTTTATATTTTGTGCTTATTTCAACCATACGTAGTCTTATAGCTTTAAAAAATAAATTTTCTGTGAAAAACTTTTTTTTTCAACAATTTCTCAACTATTTTATTTTTACACTACTAAATAATGTAATAACTTGGAATATGAAAACTATATCTAGTTTTCAAATAAAATGAGCTGGAACGAAGAAAGAGAAGAAAAACTTAAAGAACTCTGGAAAAAGGGCCATACCGCAAGTCAAATTGCAGAGATTTTAGGTGGAACGACAAGAAATGCTGTAATTGGAAAGGCTCATAGACTTAAATTAGCTGCAAGAGCTACTTCTAAAAAGTCAAAAAATGTTAAAAAACAATCATTTGATAACAATGAAGTTAAAAATGAAAAATTTATAAGTAGAAAAGCAAGATTTAAGTCACTACTTTTAGATAAAAATTTTGAACCAGAAAGCCCAAAAACTTTAGAACAACTTGAGGATAAGAATTGCAGGTGGCCTATAGGACACCCTAATGAAAAAAATTTTTATTTTTGCGGAAGAACCCCTGTGGAGGGTTTTTCCTATTGTAAACTGCATGTTTTATACGCTTTCCAGCCTAAAAATCAAAAAGAGGA
>MDTG01246250.1_pt1 | contig 12377 bp, 13 predicted proteins | sample 811421 | NCBI WGS metagenome assembly MDTG01 (sample SAMN05326645, study PRJNA326480) | marine metagenome | isolation source: seawater | place: Pacific Ocean: South East | collected 2011
AATCTGAAATAATACTGTAACAACAACACTTATAGACAGGATAATTAGTGTTGCAATAGCATGATTATTTACTTTGGTGATCAACCTATGATGAAGATGATTTTTATCAGCTTCAAAGGGTGACTTTCCATCCTTTATTCTTTTAAATACAATTCGTATTATATCTACTATTGGATAAAATAAAATCGATACTACAAAAATAATTTTATGTAGATCATACTCTTCCTGAATAATATAGTTTTGTGACAAGATGTATATAACATAGATACTGACAATACCTCCTAGAAAAAGAGAGCCAGAGTCGCCTAAAAAAACTTTTTTTCTTTTTTTAAAATTAAAATAGTAAATAGGAAGAATAGAGCTTATTGTAATAATTGATAGATATAAAAACTGTGAACTATTATTTGAGAAAAACTCAAATGATACAATAAATAAACCAACTATGGAAATTGCTAAACCGTCTATTCCATCAATAAAATTAATTGAATTAATAATAGCTACAATAAAGAATATTGTTATGATTTGGGCAGTTATTCTACCTAGTTCATCTATCCCTAAAACTCCGTGAAGATTATCAATAATTAAGCCATTATCAATTATAATTTTTGCTGCTATAATTTGAAATATAAACTTCAGTTTAAAATCTATTTTATAAATATCATCATATAAGCCGACTAACATTAGTAAGCTCAGTGGTACTAAATAAGAAAAATCAAAAACAACTATATCTGAGAAGTAAAAAAAACATGCTACTAAAAATATTACACAAAAAACTGCAAGTCCTCCTGATCTTGTTGCTACTACTTTGTGAGATGATCTTTTTTTAACTTCATCAATTACACCTTTTTTAATAAAAAATTTTTGAAATAAAAGATTGCTAATAAATGACAAAACACTTGATATCAAAATTATAAATACAAAGTCTTCCATAGAGAACTAAATTAAAAAATTAAATTTGTATTTGTCATAAACATTGAAATGATCTTTTTAAATACAATCTTTAAATCAGAGTTAAGAAAAAAGTTTATATCAGATTCGGGCTGGTTATTTACTGAAAGACTGGTTAGATTACTTATTAACTTCTTTATCATTGTTTTAATCGCAAGACATCTTGGTCCTAAAAATTTTGGGTTATACTCATTTTACCTATCTATAGTTTTGATTTTAAATGTTATATCTAATTTAGGCTTGGATTTTTTTTTAGTTAAACAACTGGTTACTAATAAGAGTGAAACAAACACAATACTTGGAACTGCTTTTTATTCAAAATTAATTGCATCTTTCTTACTTTTTTTATTAATTCTTACCTCTTTATTTTTTATTGATGTAAATTCTGCAGAGAGAAGTATTCTCTTAATATTTAGTTCAGTTTTAATATTTAGATCATTTAATTGGCTTGAATTTTACTTTCAAAGTTTAAATCAAAATAAGTTTTATTCTTTATCATCTGTTATCTCGTTAATAATTTCATCTGTTATCAATATATATGGTATATATAGTAACCAGGAAATAATATTTTTTGTTTTTACTTATTGTTTAGAGATAATTCTGATTTATCTAATTTGTTATTCTTTTTCAAATCGTTTTTTGAAAATTAGTCTAAAAAAATTAAGGTTTAGTAAAAAGCTATTTTTATCATTTATTTCAACAACTTGGCCAATTATAATTTCTTCTCTTGCTTCAATTATTAACATAAGGATAGATCAGGTGTTTATAGGATTGTACTTAAATGATGAGATTTTGGGGAACTATTCAGCTTCAGCAAAGATTGGAGAAGCCTGGTTAGTTATACCAGCTGTTTTATCAATATCAGTTTTTCCAATTCTTAATGAAATCAGATCAAAAAACTACAATAGGTTTAAGCAATTATTAAATCAGTCAGTTGTTGTTCTCTCTTTGATTGGTATAGTATTTTGTCTACTTGTTACTGTAAATACTGAAATAATTATTGAGTTAATCTTCGGTGACAAGTATGTACTATCATCTGGATATCTAAAATTATATATTTGGACAGGGCTTCCTTATTTTATCTTTTTTGCTTTTGGACATTTAATTTATACTGAAGAAATTATTGATAAGTCATTGTTAATGTCAATTTCACTTATTATATCTAATTTAGTTTTAAATTATTTTTTAATAGATGTTTACGGAGCCTATGGAGCAATATATGCAACATTAATTTCAACCTTTATTTCTTATGTAATTTTGTATTTTATTGTAAAAAAATATACTAAATTTTATAAATGATACCTGTATCTCGACCTTTTTTACCTCCTAAAGATGCAATAGTTAAACATCTAGATGATTTATATAAGTCAAATCAGCTTACTAATGAGGGTCAAAAGATATTAGACTTAAAGAAGGAACTAAAAAAATATTTAGATGTTAATAATATAAGTCTTGTTGCAAACGGTACTTTAGCACTTCAATTATCTATTAGGAGTCTCGATATTAAAGGCGAGGTAATAACAACTCCATTTTCATATGTAGCAACTGCTTCATCGATTCTTTGGGAAAATTGCACACCTGTTTTTGTCGATATAAATGAGAATGACTTAACTATTAACGCTGATTTAATAGAGGATAGTATAAATGATAATACTGAGGCAATTATAGCTACTCATGTGTATGGTTTCCCATGTGATATTGATAAGATTAGTAGAATATCAGAAAAATATAATTTAAAAGTAATTTATGATGGTGCTCATGCATTTGGTGTTAAAATCAATGGAACCTCTATTTTTGAGTATGGGGATTTAACAACCTGCAGCACACATGCGACTAAGCTTTTTCATACAATTGAGGGAGGTTTTGTAAGTTCTAAAAATACTAAATATACTGATAGAGTAGAATTAATGAAAAATTTTGGTCATACTTCTCCCTATACATACTCAGGAATTGGTATTAATGCAAAAATGAGTGAATTACATGCATTATTTGGTTTAGAAAATTTAAAAAATTTAGATAAAGTTATCCTCAACAGAAAAATTTTATTTGATTTATACGATTCTATTTTTAAAAATGTCCAAAAAATTAGAGTTCCTTCTTCTAAATTTAATTATCAAAAAAACTACTCTTACTATCCTATCATTTTTAGCACGGAAAATGAACTGTTAGATTTTCAAGATCATATGTCCCAAAACAATATTCAGACAAGAAGATATTTTTATCCGAGTTTAGATACTTTATACGGAATAAAAAATAATCCTTGCAGTATATCCCAAGAATTATCTAAAAGAATTTTATGTCTTCCAGTACTAAGTGAAATTCAAAATTTAGAGATCGATACTATCAACTCAGCAATTATAGATTATAATTTTTAATTACTTATTTTCCTATAAGTAAACTTGAGAAGTTTAAAAATTCTAAGCTTAATTAAAAAATATTTAATAATGCTTATTAATGATGACTCATATTTGTAGATGTAATCGTTTCGTAATATGGGACTAGGAACTGTCTCGGGTATACCAGATGCAAAATCAACATCTTTCATTCTATTAGATATCTTCGTATTCTTTACATTATTGAGTCCACTCCCATCGTGACCAAAGTTTAATACATATGTGTTTGAATTATTTATATTCAAGTAATCATATTTTGTGCAATAATATCCAATTAAATAGTCAAATGAAGGAATATTATTATCATACATTGATACATAAATATTATTCAACATTGTAATTGAAACTTTTTTCAATTTATTGTTAAAACTTTTATTTTTTAAATCCTTTTTTAAAGTTTCATAGAGTTTGTCTGAGTTTCTAAACTTAATATACTCTTCATACCTATCTTTCCAGGTTCCCCATCCCCAAACATTGCAAATATTTAATGCATAGAGTTCATCTTTTTGATAATTATAATCTCTCATCAAAATTTTACTAGAAAATCCGGATATAGAAAAAACACTTTTATTATTATAGTAATAGTCCAGCATTTTATTCATATACAATAAAAAAAGTGGAGATACTAAATTATCATCCTCACTTATTATTATTGACTCGTGATTTTCAAGGACTTTATTAATTGAGAATTGTGATGCAAATTCAACACCGACATTTTTATCAAAATAAATTCGATTTATTTTTTTAAATCCTTTTATTGAATCAATATATGATCTAATAGACTCTACACTCCTTTTTTCATTATCATCTCTGTAGAAATCTGATGATATGAAAAGCTCTGTACTTTCAGATTCCTTACATTTAAGAAGACTATTGATTAAGTCTTTAAAATGTTTTTCTCTAGTATGGACAAAAACTAAAATTGGAGCAAAACTCGATGCCATTTTATAAATTATTATTTATTCTAGACTTAATTTTGCTAAACCCAAAGAATATTCTCCAAAATTATTTCCGTTATATAACATATAATAACTTGATCTATGAACAAAAACGTATGGATAGCATATCATTTCAGAATCCCAGCCGTTCTTTGAGCATTGAATACCTGACTTATCGTCATCTCTTATCCAATCATATAAGTTCTTAGAATAGGCGTAACCTATCTTATAGCTATCATCTCCACCCCTAAAATTGTGAGAACCTCTATATGAATACCACATATGATATACATTATTTATTTTTATAACAGTAGGAGCAGCTATAGCTTCAAAATCATTCATCTGATTAATTGCATCTCCATCAAGAATATTCCAGTTAATACCATCTCTTGATATAGCATGTTTTATCGTATAGGTATGTTCAAGCTTATCATTTATATATATCCATTTAATTCCAGAAATACAAAACATGTGAAGTTCATCACCATTTCTAATTACAGCCCCACTTCCGCACGATAGAGGTGTTTTATAGGTTTGACCGATTAAAGGGCCATTAGAATACTTTACAAAAGTCTTACCATAATCATCACTAATTGCTAAACCAACAGAAAAATTATACGGAACAGAATCTAACCTGTTCCATCCAGTATAATACATATATATTTTATCATTAAACTCAGCAAAATCTCCTGGCATTGTTCCAAACTGATCAAATTCTCCTTTTGAACCATGATCTATCACAGGATTATTGGAAAAGTTCTTAGCTTTTAATAAATCATCTGAATCTAGATCAAAAGATCTAATATATGTTACATGCTTGCCATCTGATGTAGGCTCAGGCCTTGTCGTTACAAACACCTTAATTTTATCTTTAATATTTAGAACAGCCGGGAACTGTAAATAAGATTTTGACCAATTATTTGATGGCATTTCTTCTAATATAATTCCTAGTTTTTCCCAGTTAAATTTTAGTGCTCTCATCTTTTATTATTTTTTTCAAAAAATCAAACATAGATATATTCAATTTATTTGAAGCTTTTAACGCTAAATCTTTTACATCTGGAGAAACACCTTCTAATTTTCCATAGTATCTTGTCTTGAGAGTTCCACCTCTTGAACCGGGAATCATTATATCTTTTATTTCCCTAGGTTTATCTATTTTCATAAATGAAAAAATAAATAATGTATCGTTTAAAATATACTCAATATTAATCTTACATGCATCAGATGGTAGAATATCAACCGGTGGGTTTCGAGAATATAAGTCAGAGTTACTTACTATGATTTTATAGAATTCAGTCTTTTGAAGATTATTAGCAATGCCTTCACTCACCATTAAAAACTTACCTCCTGGTTTTAGAACTCTTAATATTTCTCTGAAAAATTTTTGTTTGTTTTTAATGGCTGGAAAAACTGTAAAAGAATAAACTATATCAATTGAATTATTTTGGAATGGAAGTGATTCAGCATCAGCTAAAACAAATTTTACATCTGACCCACTAATACCATTAGAAAGCTTTTGAATGCATTTTGAGATCATTTTTTCACTAAAATCTAATAAGAAAAATCTATTATTTAGATTTTTATATTTATCTGTAAGAATTACAGAATCTCTTCCAGTTCCACATCCAATTTCCAATATATTAACATCTTTTAATTCTCCAAGCTTGGAAATACAATATTTTCTGATCTTACTTTCATTAAGGCCTTGTATATCAAATGTTAAGTGATTGAAGTTGTCATATTTTGTTGCAATATTTTCATAATATAGATTCCAGTCTTTGTCAATAACACTAGATCTAAAATCATATAGGTTTTTCTTTAAATTGTAAATTTTATTTGATTTACTAATTAGTTTTTTTGAACTAACAGTTAAAGGTTCCAAAGTATCTGGACAACAAAAAAAATCAATTTCTTTTTTTATCATTTAAAACTTTTAAAGCAGCCTTCTTTATTATTTTATTTAACCACTTATGCATACTTAAATTTGCTTTACTTCTTGCCTCTTTTGCTAACTTTAGAGTCTCATTGTCAACTCCCTCTAGGTGACCATAGTACCTTGTTCTATGAGTTCCACCTCGAACGCCAGGGATTTCAAAATCAAAGTCTGCATAAGGCTCACCCTCTCCAACAGTATATTGAATAATATAAAATACACCACCAATAATATATTCTAATGTAACATTTCTTGATGAAACATCAAGATAATTTAATGGTATGTCAAATTTATAGTGAGAATTTGAATTCATTAAAATTTTGACAAATTCAGTTTCCCTCAACCAAGATGGCATACTTTCATCTCCAACAATTACTTTTCCTCCTGGTTTTACCACACGATTTATTTCAGAAAATGCTCTTTTTTTATCTGAAAATGTATTAAAACCTCCAAAGTGATAATAGATATCAAAATAATTATCTGGAAAAGGCAAATAAATTGCATTAATAACTGAGTAGTAAATCTTAGTTTTAAAATCTGATAATTTAGAAAAACTTTTTTTTAATATTTTATCAAAAATATCTGTAACATGTAATTCTCCTTTATGATCAAGTTTAGATGCTAAAATAATGGAGTCCCTTCCAGTTCCAGCTCCAGTCTCGAGAATTTTATAATGGGGCTCAATATTTATTGAGTCAATAATTTTATTTCTAATTTCATCTTCATTCTCATTAAATGTTTTGAAAGTTAGTGGAAGGTATTCATCATATTTTTCGTAATTGTTACTATACCAATCAATAATATCACTTTCTTGAGTAGGTAGTTTTTCTGGATAAACCAAGTAAGCTAGATTATCTTTAACTTGATAACTCTCATCACTATTGATTAAATTTCCATTTATTCTGTCTTTATCAAAACTAAATTTTAGATTTTTTAGTGATTTTGGACTAACATATTTATCAAAGATTTTTATTTTTTTTTTCATATTCTTAATCCACCGTTAACTTTAATAACTTCTCCGTTTATAAAATCATTTTTGATAATAAATTCAATTGATCTAACCACCTCTTCAATTTGACCTAACCTTTTAAGAGGAGTCTTATTTATCCACTCAGATAACATATTTTTGTTTAATGTATTATGGGTACTATCGGTATTAATAAAACCAGGTGCAACTGCTACAGACCTTATACCAAAAACTCCGAGCTCTTTAGCCCAAACCATTGTCATAGCTTCAACAGATGCTTTAGATGCTGAATATGCTGTTTGTCCTATATTTCCGTATGAAGAAATTGAACTAAAATTTATAATCACACCTTTGTTCCTGTTGTCAATCATTTTTTTTACAACATTTCGTGTTACAATAAAAACTCCATTTTGATTTACATTCATAATATTTTCAAATAAATCAACAGAATGCATAGGCTCTTCTTTATCAAGAAGGTTAATTAATGGAGAATTTTCCATAATGCCAGCGTTATTAATTAGAACATTCATTTTTTTATTAAGGCTAAAGATTTTTTCAACTGTACTTTCCACCTTATGATTGTCAGTTATATCACACTCAAAGATATTTATATTAGTCTCAGCTTCTTTCAGCCTGTTCAATGAGTTAAGATTTAAATCTAGAGCATAAACATTTGCATTTTTTTTTGCAAAATACAGGCACATTGATTTACCAAATCCAGAACCTGCTCCAGTAATAATTATATTTGAATTTTTGAGCTTCATTATTTTTTTGAAAGAATGATTTTTTTTATGTTTTTAAAATTTGTCATTTCAGCAATTTCATCTCCTGTAAGTTCAAAACTCATATTATTTTCAAGTTCAACAATTAGATTCATATGAGCAATAGAGTCCCAAGCAGCAACATCATACATTGATAAATTTTTATCTGTGTCTTCTCTTGATACTTTAAGTATATTAATTAGGATTTCATTTATTTTAGATTCATCCATTTTTATAACATTTTAGAGATTTTTAAGAATTGGTCTGTTGATAAACGGTGAGTTGTCGAATCACTGTTTATAACAACGCTATTTTCATTAAGGTTTTTTGTGATAAGTGCTGAAGCCCCTATAAAGCAATTTTTGCCAATAATTATTTCGTGCCCTACTATAGAGCCCATTCCTAAAAAAGTAGAATTGCCAATTGTAGACGCTCCTCCTATCATACTACCACCAGTTATCCAACAATTATCTTCAATTTTTGAGTGATGACCTACCATTGCACCACCCCAAATAAAAACATTGTTACCGATTGATACATGAGGTTGAATAATTGCATCATCCATTATAATAACATTTTCACCATATTTAAATTCTGAATTAACTTTTTTTGCGATATAACTTGCAAAATTATATCCATTATGCTTAAAAAATTCAAATTTATCTCTTCGAAACTTATTATTTTTTTGGTAACCTACAGCTATAAGACATTCATAAATATTTGCTGGAAATTTTTCAAGAACTTCCGATAATCCTATAATTGGCTTCCCCAAAAATGATTTCTTATCTATAAATTCATCTTCAACTACATAAGCACATATATCATAGAGACTCTCACCATTAATATAAAATGAAACTACTTCTGATATTTTTCCAGCACCGAATATTATTAATTTATTATTCAACAAACATATTTTTTAGAGTTAATCTGTCAATCTTTCCATTTGCATTTTTTGGAAGACTTTTAAATTCTTCGAACCTATCGGGAATCATATAGTTTGGAATATTTTTTTTAAGTTCATTTGTTAAGTTACTTTTATTAACTATACTTACTGATGCTAGGCATGCAATTATTTCAACCTTATCTTCAGTATTTTTGGAAATAACGGCACATTCTCTAATTTCTTTTATTGAGCTAAAAGCATTTTCAATTTCTTCTAACTCAATTCTATATCCCATTCTTTTTATTTGATTATCTTTTCTTCCTACAAAGTAAAGAAGATTTTCTTTGTTATTAAAATATACTAAATCTCCACTCTTATAATATTTTTCATTGAATAATTTCTGAAAGGGATTGTTTATGAAAGCTTCATTTGTTTTATCAATATTATTGAAGTATCCGATTCCAACATTAGGTCCTCCTATCAATAGCTCACCAACTTCATTGTCTTTAGCAATAAGTCCCTTTTGATTTAATATCAAGGCTTTAAAGCCCTTATTCATTTTGCCCAGGGGAAGTAGTTCATGACTTTCTAAATCTTTGCTTTTCACAATATAAGATGAACAAATACAAGTACACTCAGTTGGACCATAAACATTTATAAATGTTTTATCATTTCCATACAAATCCCATAGTTTTTTTAGATTATTTTTTGGGAAGCCTTCTCCACCAAAAATAAATTTTTCTAATGATTTTAAATCATTTTTTAAGAATGCTTTCAAATTTAATAAGTAAACTAGTAATGAAGGTACACTGAACCAAATTGTAGGCTTTTTTGTGTTTAAAACCATAATAAGCATTTTTGGGTTTATTAATAAATCAGGTTTTATACATATTAGTGAGGCTCCGTTGAAAATTGAGCCAAAAAAATCAAAAACTGAATTGTCAAAATAAGGAGGATTCAAAGCAGTTAAGCGATCCTTTTTGTTAATACCAATTCCGTATTTTGTCCAGTTAACAAAATTAATCAGATTTTGATTTGAAATTAATACTCCTTTTGGGAATCCAGTTGATCCGGACGTAAACATAATATAAACAGGATCATCTAAATTAACATCTATATCGTGATTTAAATTAGATTCATATCCATTTAAAGTAACATTTTTAAAATTATCTTTTTGATAGTTTACAATTTTAACTCCATCTTGCGTAAAGTCATCATATGAAAAAATTAATTTTGGATTACAAGTGTTAATTATCTTTTTTAATCTATTGTATGGGCTTCTTCTGTCCAGACATGTATAAATTACCCCCATTTTTATACAAGCAATCATTAAACAGTATGCAAATGATGATTTATCATGAAAAATAATTATGACATCTTCTTTTTCAATTTTAAGACTCCATAAGAAATTACATATTTTATTTGATATATTATCTAGATCCTCATAAGAGAGGCTGTCACCATCATTAAATCCAATTAAAGCCTTTCTTTTTTTATTTTTAGTACTAATTTTTTTGAAAAGTTGTTTAAGATTTTGCATTTTAAAGGACCTTATAATCAATCTTCTAGACTAGTTCATAGTGAGTTAATAATTTATTAACTGATTCTACATCATTAAACATCAAAGTATCAATGATAGATAAGTAAGGTATGAATTCTTTATTAAACTGATTGTATGAAGTATTATTTGACACTAGAAACTTCAATGTAATTCCATCTTTGATGAACCTTTCTTTTTTATAGATTTTTTTACCACCTTCAGGATTTATGTATGTTTCTGATCCCAAAGACTTGCATATTTCTATTAGTCTTTCTTCTTTTTTTAGTTTAGATGTTTGAGGATAATCTATCGAAGAATAATGAATTTTTCTATCAACTTTTAGATAATTAAGTACTTGGATTATGGTATTTGAGGAATAATTAGCAAGATTTTTTGCATCTTTTAGTAAACAATCCTCTATAAGCTTGAATACTTCGTTAAAATATGGAGATTTTGAATATGCAAGGTATATGGTTTTTAGTAATTTTTGATTTTCTTTTTTATCCCCTAAAAGTTTAATGCTATTTATTTTTTTATTTTGAGATAGACTTTTACACTTTACATTTATTAAAAGCTCTGAACCATTGTATTGAATCTTATTTCTATTTATCCACCCCTTCTTTATAAAGTCAACATCATCTAAAAAAATAAATGTATCGACGGAATGAATTAATTTATAATAACTTAGATTTGGAAAAAAATAAGGTTGCATTATTGCTGTCTTCATAGAGTTTACTATTATCTATAACAAATTTAATACTTAAATTTGCTTTAAAATGTTATGAATGGTTAATATAGAAAAAAGACCATGGGGTAAATTTGAAATTATATTAAGTGAAAAAAATTTTCAAGTAAAAAAAATTACAGTTAATATCAATCAAAGACTCAGTTATCAATATCACGAGCATAGATCAGAAACATGGACTGTGGTAAAGGGAAAGGCAGAAGTGACTGTTAATAAAAAAAAATTTAATTTAATAAAAGGGGATATCATTAAAATTGAAAAATTAAGTCATCATAGAATAAAAAATATATCCGAGGATGAACTGGTCTTTATTGAAGTTCAACTAGGAGAATATCTTGGAGAAGATGACATAGTTCGGTTAGACGATGACTATAATAGAATATCATGAAAAAACTAGTTATTGTTTCTGGGTATTTTAATCCGCTGCATATTGGGCATCTAGACTATTTTACTAAAGCAAAAAAGTATGGAGACATATTACTTGTAATTGTTAATAATGATCTTCAAAGGAAAATAAAGGGTTCCAAAAAATTTATGAATGAAAAAGAAAGAGCTGAAATTATTTCACACTTATCGCTCGTAGATTACGTTTACTTGTCAATAGATATTGACAAAACGGTGAGCAGAACAATAAGAAAAATTCACAAAGACTATGGAAGTAAACATAGTTTATATTTTGCTAATGGTGGAGATCAAAGTAATGAATGTCCAGAGAAAATAATTTGTGAAGAATTAGGGATTTTAATGATAGATAACCTTGGTGAAAAGATACAATCATCATCATGGCTTTTAGAAAATGAAAATTAAAAATATATGTTGTATTGGTGCAGGATATGTAGGTGGGCCTACTATGGCAGTAATTGCTGAAAAATGCCCATCTATTAATGTTACATGTGTTGATATTGATGTTGATAAAATAAATGCCTGGAACAGTGAAAATTTTGAACATATACCAGTGAAAGAACCTGGCCTTGCCAATATCCTTAAGCAAGTTCGAGGAAAAAACCTCTTTTTTTCATCAGATATCAAAAAAAATATTCAAAACTCTGAAATAATTTTTTTAGCAGTAAATACACCTACAAAAACTAAAGGAAAAGGAAAAGGTTATGCTGCAGACCTAAAATATATTGTAGCATCGACAAAACAAATCTTAAAATATTCAAAGTCAAATAAAATTGTTATTGAAAAATCTACACTACCTGTAAGAACTGCAGAAAAAATTGAAGAAATACTATCTAGTAATAAAAAAAAATTAAAATTTACTGT
>MDTG01405003.1_pt1 | contig 12377 bp, 7 predicted proteins | sample 811421 | NCBI WGS metagenome assembly MDTG01 (sample SAMN05326645, study PRJNA326480) | marine metagenome | isolation source: seawater | place: Pacific Ocean: South East | collected 2011
CTCGGTCAGGCCTGGAAGGGAGCAGCCGCAGCAGACGACTCATGTGCCGGGATGTGGCTGGGAGCCCGCCACCCAATTTATCCCCGTATCTTACTCACACAACTGTATTTTCGAACTACACAACAGTCTTTGGCATTATTTTGCTTTCTCGCTTACCGATGTTTTATCTGTGTCGTTTAAATACTTCATCGCATTATCGATAGCATACGTAACATTCATTTCCATTTGGTTTCGTTCACTCTGGGGAAGGTAAAAAGCCATATCGACTTCATAGCGAATGTAGCGCGGAGGGACTTGGTTAAGTGCCAAGCAGCATAAGTCAGCTAAATAATCAGGACTTTTGGTATTGTCGAGTCCAAGCTCTGTTACACGTTGCAGTACAAGATGTTCGTAATAATTATGAATGTCATCATCAAGCTTCATATTTGTGCCCTAATTTAAATTTTAACGCGATGTTATTTTTTATGGGAGTGTATATTTTTCACAACGCCCCTAGATAATTTATAGCCTGTATTTTGTCGATGTCGAGTTAGCGATGTTAGAATTTCCTTCTGTGCATAACTACGATAAGAATAATCGGCATGAAAAAAAATATAGAACCCTGCTATTACGGTGATTACCTAGCGTTAGATAAAATACTTGGTGCACAAAAGCTTCAAAGTACTAAGTACGGCGAACCTGCCCATGAAGAAATGCTATTTATCGTAGTGCACCAAGTGTATGAACTATGGTTTAAGCAACTTCTGCACGAACTCAATGCGGTTATCGATACATTTAACCAAGCATCAGTAAAAGATCAGCAACTCACTTCGGTAGTACATAGGCTACATCGCGTTATTCAAATTCAAAAGCTGATGAACGACCAAATCGGCATTATGGAAACCATGACCCCACAACAGTTTCTTTCCTTCAGAGACTATTTGGTTCCCGCTTCAGGCTTTCAAAGTATTCAATTTAAGCAACTTGAGATTTCGTTGGGCCTTAAAAGGGAATACCGTATCGATTTCGATAAACAAAGCTTTTATAACCGATTAAGTGATGATGATCGCAGTCTACTGGAAGCCTTGGAAGAAAAGCCAAGCTTGTTCGAGTTAGTGGATAAGTGGTTGGCACGTATGCCATTACTTAAAACCGAGGATTTCCACTTTTGGGATTACTACCGAAAAGCAACAGATGAAATGCTAAACGATGACAAAGAAACCATAGAGAAAAATGCATTTCTGTCTGAAGTAGAACGTCGACAAGAGCTTAAAGACTGGCAATCGACCAGAGAGAACTTTAATGGGCTGTTTAACCATGATACCTATGAAGGGCTTCTTGAGCAGGGGAAATTCCGCTTGTCTCATGAAGCATTATTGTCAGCTTTATTTATAAAGCAGTATTCAGAAGAGCCTGTTTTTAATCTGCCGTTCCAACTTATTACTGCACTAACAGAAATAGATGAACAGTTAACGTTGTGGCGTTATCGCCATGCCATGATGGTGCAACGTATGCTGGGAACTAAAATAGGAACTGGAGGGTCATCTGGCCATCATTATTTGAAGAAAACCACTGAATCAAACAGGATATTTTTAGACTTTTTCAACATGGCTACGTTCCTTTTGCCAAAAAGTTCACTTCCAGAATTGCCTGAATCGGTAAAACGTAGCTTAGGGTTTTATTTACAATAGACGAAAAATGCGACATTTCTGCATTTGCGACGAATGTAATTCGTCGCAAATGGGGAACTCTTTGAAAATCCCGCAAAGCCAATTAACTCAATAGCTCACGTGTAATTTCCCTACTTCACGGCACTGTCGTTCGTCGACAAAAATCAACTTTACACTTGCTTTACCCCCTCTGGATATGTCAATTATACTTTCGGATAATCATAAAAATCCGCATAAAAAACAATCGTTTAGATTAGCTTTAAGCATCTTTTAGATAAAGTTAAGACTAACGAAAACACACATCCAGGGAGTTATACATGCTTCAATATAAAAGAAGTGCAGCGGCTTTTGCTGTAGCGCTCAGTCTTGGTGTTTCGGCACCAGTATTTGCAAACGACACAAATGGTTTTATTCAAGGTAATACCGCAGAAATTAGCGGAGCGGAAATTAGTGGCGTTACTGTAACAATCACTAACGTTGATACGGGCCTTGTTCGTACGGTTACAACGGATGACAACGGCGATTTTCGTTTTCCATTGTTACCGCCAGGTATCTACAATGTGGTTGCTGAGAAAGACGGCTTTCGTAACACCATCCAAGAATCTGTAAAAGTTGGTATTAGTGGTAAAACTAACTTAAACATGAAACTTGCCGGTGACGATGTTGAACGAATCGAAGTAACTGGTTCAACAATCGCCATGGTAGATGTGACAAGTTCAAGCACAGGTATTGTGGTAGACACCGTTACCCTTGATAGAGTTCCTGTTCCTCGTAACTTAACATCAGTTGCGCTATTGGCACCGGGTACAACCCAAGGTGACTCAGCGTTTGGTGACCTTCCTTCCATTGGTGGTGCATCAGTTGGTGAGAACGGCTACTACATCAACGGTCTAAATATTACTAACTTCAGAACGGGTGTGGGTTCAAGTGAGCCACCTTTCGACATGTACGAAACCTTTGAAGTTAAAACCGGTGGTTACTCAGCTGAATACGGCCGTGTAACTGGTGGTGTTATAAACGCGAAAACTAAGAGCGGTAGCAACGAATTTAAAGCGGGCGTAAATGTTTACTGGGAGCCTGATGCACTTCGTGAGCAGAAGAACTCTTACGTGAGAACGACTGACGGTACTTACCGTATTGATAATACCGGCGATGAGAAAGACTCGTGGGATGCGAACGTTTGGGCGAGCGGTGCGTTAATTGAAGACAAACTATTCTTCTACGCTTTATTTAACCCACGTTCTGTTGAAGAAAATTATGTTGGTACTCAACAGACTACAAGTGATGGCTTGTTTCAGAATGGATACACTGAAACAGATGAAGACGCTTTTTGGGAAGCGAAAGTTGATTGGTATGTTACTGAAAACAATATCCTAGAAGTTACAGCGTTTTCTGATGAACGTTCTACAGAAATTGAAACTTATGATTCAATCGATGGCGTAGTCACTACTGACCCAAGAATTGGATACGAAGACGAAGGTGGTTTGAACTACACGGCGAAATGGACCAGTATCATCAATGATGATTTCTCTATCTCTGCCCAGTACGGTGTGAACAAGCAAGACCGGACCGTGCGCAGTGAGTTAGATGCTAATCCCGTAGCATACTTCACATACGATAGTACAGGTGCTTTTGTTCCAACAAGCACGTGGGCGAACTTTACGGTTGAACAAGGCGATGATAAGCGCGAAGTGTTCCGTATTGATGCAGACTGGTACATTGGCGATCACTCTGTACGTTTTGGCTATGATTACGAGAAGCTTACAGCAAGTAGCTCTACTATAAATTCAGGTGGCGCGTATTACCTTTACTACGTAAATGACGATGACCCTGCTAATGAAGAAATTTACCAAGTCCGTCACAGAGACTACGACGTAGGCGGCGATTTCGATTCAGAAAATATTGCTTTTTACGTGCAAGACCAATGGCAAGTAACTGATAACTTAGTGATTAATGCCGGTATTCGTAACGACTCGTTCGAAAACTTCAATGCCAACGGCGAAACTTTCGTAAAACTCGATAACCTTTGGGCGCTTCGTTTAGGTGCTGTATGGGATGTTCGAGGCGATGGCGAAACGAAAGCATGGGCAAGTTTTGGCCGTTACTACCTTCCAGTAGCCGCTAACACTAATATTCGTTTGGCTGGTGCAGAAACTTATACTCAAGAATATTATGAGTTTGAGGGTTATGCTGATGAGTCATTATTCATCCCTAATCTTACGGGTGATAAAACGCAGCCTGATGACGTGTTCGCTAACGGTGAAGCAAAGTCTCCTGATGAGTTAGTCGACCAAAACATTGATGCAATGTATTCAGATGAATTTATTGCAGGTTATCAATTTCAGTTGAACGACGAGTGGAGCATGGCAATTCAAGGTACTTACCGCGAATTGGCGACTACTGTTGAAGATGTTGCAATTGACGCCGCGGTTATTGAATGGGCTGCCGCTAATGGTTACGGTGACGTATCTGATATTTGGGGCGGTTTCCACCAATACGTACTAACTAACCCTAATGTTGATATGCGTATCGGTACCACTGAACTACCTGGTACAAACGGCGAATTAGTATTTATGGATCTATCAGCCGAAGATTTAGGCTACCCAGATTCAGTGCGTAAATACGCTGCCGTAGATTTTACTTTCCAACGCGCTTGGGATGGCGTTTGGATGTTGAATGCTGCCTATACGTGGTCGCACAACTGGGGTAATAACGAAGGGTATGTTCGTTCTGATAACGGGCAGGACGATGCTGGTTTAACAACTTTGTTTGATCAACCTGGATTATTAGATGGCGCATATGGCGACCTTCCTAACGATCGACGTCATCAAGTTAAAATGTACGGCGCGTATGCGGTTACTGAAGACTTAACGTTAGGTGCTAACTTGCAATTCTGGACAGGTAAGCCAATTAATGCATTTGGTTACCACCCGACAGATATCTTCGCACAAGCATATGATTCTGAATCTTTTTATGCCGGTGGCGAACTTGCCCCACGTGGCTCTCGCGGTCGCACAAGTAGCTACTACTCAATTGATGTTTCAGCGTCTTATAATATCGATATTGGTGATGACCAAACATTGGTTGTTCGTGCAGATGTATTTAACGTGTTGAACAACGATAAAGTGACAGAGGTTTATGAAATCTATGACAGCGAATCGTCATTAGACCCATTAAACCCAGATGTAGATCCTAACTATGGAACGCCGACACAATGGCAAACTCCTCGTTATGTTCGCTTTAGTGTGAACTATACGTTTTAAGGTCTAGTGCTAAGGAAGTGCGACTTATCGCACTTCCTTGGCAATTCATCTTGAGCTGGTTAAAAATCGACCGGTGCAAGGGTGGTAAGGTAATATTTATGTAAATTGTAAGTAAACATTTACAGAAAAAGGAAAAATAAACGAAAAAAAATGAACTTTTAATTATTCCACTCCCGATCTCAGTTGACCGTTTACGCTTGTTGTGTTTATTATCTTAGTGAGGCTTTGACCTTACTAATAATAATTCGTTATAAACGATTTTAGAAATACACACTAAACAAGCTTTAGTGGTCCAGGGAGACAACACATGTTTACAAATTCTAAGCTGGCTAAGTCAGTTAGGTTGGCCTGCGCGTTCGGCGCGGTTTCAACGATAAGTTTTTCTGGTGCAGTTGCTGCACAAGAAGCCGAAGAAGCAGCCGATTCTGTTGAAAAAATCGAAGTAACTGGTTCTCGTATCCGTCGTACAGACATTGAAGGTGCTAACCCAGTAACGGTTATGACCCGTGTTGATATCGAAAAATTCGGTATCACTTCAATCGGTGATGTACTTCAAGCCATCCCATCTGCTGGTTCAGCAATCAATACCAACAACAACAACGGTGGTAATGGTACAACGACTATTAACATTCGTGGTATCGGTTCAAACCGTACTCTTGTTCTTGTAAACGGTAAACGTTGGGCTCCAGGCCTTACTGGCTCTGTTGACCTTAACAACATTCCTTCATCTATCATCGAGCGTATCGAAGTACTTAAAGATGGCGCTTCAGCGGTATATGGTTCAGATGCTGTTGCAGGTGTTGTGAACATTATCACTCGTCAAGATTTTGAAGGCGTTCACGCTTCTGGTTACCTTGGTCAATACGACGAAGGCGACGGTAACAAAGAATCATGGGATATCGGCTTCGGTGTTGCTAACGACCGAGGTAACGTATACTTCAACGTAAGTTACGTAGAAGAAGAGCCAACATTCGCAGGAGATCGTGAGATTTCTGCAGTACCAGTATTCGGCGCTCCTACAGGCTACGGCGGTTCATCAGGTACGCCTAATGGTCGTTTTTGGTATTTCGATGATGAAGCTACTTCATTCAACGTTCAAAACGATGGTCAAGGCGGATTGATTCCTTGGACTGGTAGCAGTGCATTTAACTTTGCACCTCTTAACTACCTTTCTACTCCTCAAGAGCGTATTAACCTTTACTCACAAGGTCGTTACGAATTAACAGATAACGTTTCTGTTAACGTAACTGGTTTCTACGGCAACAGACGTTCTTCACAGCTTCTTGCTCCAACACCTTTATTTATCGGTAACGCTGCAGGAACATCTGGTGTAACAATTGCTGCAAATAACCCTTACAACCCAACAGGTCTTGATTTAACAGATACTGCTGGCTTTGGTGAAGCGAACAGCTTGTTCTTCGCTGGCCGTCGTATGATGGAAGCGGGTTACCGTGAATTTGCTCAAAACGTTGATCAGTTCCAATTCAATGGTGGCTTTGACGGTGTTATTGAACTGGGCGATCAAGAGTACTACTGGGATGCAACTTACACGTATGCAGACATTACTCAGAATACGCTAACTGACGGTCTTCTTAACATGGACCGCGTAGCACTAGCCCTAGGTGACGTTGATACCTGTGCTGCTACTGACGGTTGTGTGCCATTAAACTTCTTCGGTGGCGCGACTGCTATCGGTGAAGGTACTATCACGCAAGAAATGCTTGATTACATTCAGTTTACTGCACAAGATGCAGCTAACTCTACGTTAGAAAGTTACTCAGCAAACATCTCTGGTGAAGTTTTTGAACTACCTGCTGGTTATCTTGCATTTGCTGCTGGTTACGAAAAACGCTGGCAGTCAGGTTACGACCAACCTGATGCACTAATTGCAGCTGGTATTACTTCTGGTAACTCTCGTCAACCTACTTCAGGTTCATTCAGTGTTGAAGAAGTTTACTTAGAAGTTGCTATCCCTCTTATCTCAGATGTTGAGTTTATTGAGCAATTAGATTTAGAACTTGCTACTCGTTACTCTGACTACAGCAACTTCGGCGACACTACAAACTCAAAAGTTGGTTTGAAATGGCGCATCAATGAAGATGTATTAGTTCGTGGTACATGGTCTGAAGCATTCCGCGCACCTTCGCTATCTGAATTGTTCCTAGGTAACAGCGACAGTTTCGCTACGCTAATCGATCCATGTAATGGTGGTGAAGCTGCAAATGCCAACAGCCCAGGCTGTGCCGGTATCCCTGCTGCTTACGAGCAACCTAACCCACAGATCAGAACTACGGTTGGTGGTAATGCAGATTTAGCACCTGAAGAAGCAGAAAGCTTTACATATGGTTTCGTATACTCACCAGCTCAAGTTGAAGGTCTGTCAATCACATTTGACGTATTCGACATTGAAGTGGACAACGCAGTATCAACTGTTGGTGCTCAACGTATCCTAGATGCTTGTGCAACTACTGGTACTACTTTCTGTTCACTAATCGAACGTAACAGCGGCGGTGTTGTAACTGAGTTGTTCAACGGCCTTGTTAACCTTGGTGGTCAAACGACATCTGGTTTCGATTATAACGTAGCGTATAACTTCGACACTGAATACGGTGACTTCCGAGTAAACTGGGATGGTACTTATGTAGACGAGCGTACTAGTATCTTTGTTGACCCTGTAACAGGTGAGTCAATCTCAGAGAACGATGCTGGCAAAGCATTTGACCGTGACGTTATTCCTCGTATCCGTACTAACCTATCTGTTACATGGGCATACGAAGATTGGACTGCTAACTACCTAGTTCGCTTCATTGGCGGAACTACCGAAGCTTGTTCATTCGATGACGATACAGATGATGCAGGTAACTACCTAGAAGATACATTGTGTAGTGATCCAGGCGTAAGCGTGTTTGCTGAAGATGGAAGTCTTGAGTCTAAAGACAGCTTCAACGAACTTGATGCGATGGCTTACCATGACGCTTCAGTAGGTTACTCAGTAACAGAGAACCTTCGTTTGACATTTGGTGTTAACAACTTGTGGGATGCAGATCCTGAAGTTTCTTACACTACATTTGCAAACAGCTTCGATCCTTCAATGTATGAAATTCCTGGACGTTTCTTCTACGGTCGTATTAACGTAGACTTCTAAGCACAGGCATTTAATTGCATTTTACAAAGGCCTCTTATGAGGCCTTTTTTATGAGGGTAAATTGTGAATTCAGTACAGCAGTTGCTTGACCAGGCTCAGTATCATCAACAGCAAGGCGCCATTGATAAGTCTATGGCATTGCTTGGTGAAGCCGGTAAACTAGGCAACATTTATGCTGCCTTAGATTTTGCCTATTATAAGGTGCGTAGTGACGCAAAATTTGCACTTATTTATCTTCAGTCTATACCAAATGCTCAGCATCCCACAGTGCGATATCACACGGCGCTAATCACTCGATTCTATGTTGAAGAAAACTTTAGTCGCAGCGTCATAAGTGAACTTGTAGCTTTAGCGCAGAGTGGACATGCAGAATCTTTGCTAGTGCTATCTTGTTGGTGCTCTGAAGAGGAGAAAATATATTTTCAAATTGTCAGTGTTATGGCTAAGTTGTCTCCGAATATTTACCGGCAACTTGTTAACGATGACAGAGTGTTGGTAAGTACGTCTCTTGAGCCTTTGGATGAAAGTAGTATTGAACGTGCTATTCGAGCTCGAGAAGCAAAATTACGTTCACTTAAACATGAAATGCTTAACGAAGATATATCATTAGTTTGTGTTAAAAATGCATTGTCAGCATTTGAGTGTCGTTATTTACAGCAACGTTTTATGCCACTGTTAACCCGCTCTATGGTAGCTAACCCTGCAGATGGAAGTCCTTTGGTAGATTCTATCCGCACAAGTGACGTTGGCGTTATTTTGTCTGAAATGGCAGATTGGATTGTGAGAGATATAGATACACGAATGGCAAATATCTCAAACACTAAAACATCCCATGGTGAGCCTTTGAATTTATTGCGCTACCAAAAAGGCCAAGAATACAAAGCGCATTATGATGCTTTTTCTCATAAACAGTGCCAACAAACTGAGCTTATTGAGGAAGGGGGGCAACGGGCCAACACTGTTCTTGCTTATTTAAACTCAATGAGTAGCAATGGTGAAACCCATTTCCCTAAAGTAGACATTAAAATAAAGCCTGAACTAGGAACCATTATTTCATTTAAAAATATTGATGAAAATAACGAGATATTAAAAGCCAGTTTACACCTTGGCGCGCCAGTGGCTGACGGTGAGAAATGGACGCTTACAAAATGGATAAGGATCAACCAAACGCAGTATGGTACTTTAACCCACGGAAATTAAACCTACGGTACTTTAACCCAATAAACTTTAAATAAGGATTTATAAATGTTTAAGACTATTTTAGCTACTCTTGCTATTTCTGCCACTCTGGTTGGTTGTGGCTCTACAAGTAATAACACTCAAGAGTTAGCAAATAATAAAACTGAAGAGATAGCCAGCAATCAAGAACGTGATGATCAAGTTTGCAAAATGGAAAAGCGAATCGGTTCTAATATGATGCGTCGCGTCTGCTATACAGTAGAAGAGAGAGAGAACATGAAAGAGGCGGCTCGTGATGGTTGGTTGCGTATGCAACGCGGTACAGAAACATCGGGTTCGGAGAATTAAAATAATAGAGGAGCTGAGAGTTAACCCAGCTCCATTTACCTCGGATTTTCAATGACATCTTTATATATATCTACTCTCAATGACATTGAGAAAATGTTGTCGAAAGGAGATTTTGACCAAGCGCTTTCTTTATATGTTACGTTAAATAGTCAAAATTCAGATTATCTTGATTCTAAGTCAGGAGAAATGACTAGGTCACGTTTTTCTCATATACAGAATGCAGCTAACTTAGCACGTAGAGACGGTTACACACGATTGCAGTTCATGGAGTCGGTATCACCAAGGTTGAAGAAGTCGCTCGCACTTTTTTTTGGTGTCGAATTTCACCCTTTCCAAAACGAACTTCAAAAACCAAGTTTCTTTTATATTCCCGACTTACCAAGTAAACCTTTTTATCAAGCAGACGAAATTGAAGGGTTAACTGATTGGATAGTAGAGCTTCAAAGCCACAAAGATGAACTTCTAAACGTTGGGAAACGAGCAAACGTTAAGTATGTAGGTGAGTTTGAGAATGTACCAGCCACTGAGACATGGAATAAACTACGCGATGAATGGTTATCTACTCATCTACTAAAAGAAGGCAAGAACTGTTCAGCGTTTGAAAGTTTATCATTGGCGTTACGTAGTGAACTTGAAAATGCCCCCTTAGCTTTCTGCCCTCCACATGCCCCAGAGGTATTTCTCTCGGTACTTAAACCCGACGCTTACATACCCCCGCATTACGGTATTTCAAACTGTAAGCTGACTGTGCATATTCCTTTGCAGGTAACGGAACATGCGAGCTTAACTGTCGGGGGAGAGACTTTTAATTGGGGGCAGGCTAATAAGCACCTTGTTTTTGACGATAGTTTTATACATTCAGCGTCTAATAAGTCTGACAAAGAGCGGGCAGTATTAATACTTGATGTTTGGCATCCAGCATTGACCCTCGATGAGAGGGAGGCGATAGCCCAGTTTATGTCTGTATTGTCGAATTGGAATGAAGGGGCGGGTAAGCTTATGAATTTAGATCGTGGCTTAGGGTAGTTATGGCTATTGATAAAATGGGAGTGTTGCGGCAAATAGTTAATGCTTTTCAACAAGGAAAGTACGACTATGTGATTCAATTTATAGGTGCTAACCCTAGCATTCTAAAGCTTGATCCTGTGGCTGTTCAGGTATATTCAAGCGCCTTTAGGAAGGTGGGGAATGGAACGCGCGCAGAATCAGTAGTCATAAAAGGGCTAAAAACATTCAAAGGTAGCCCCCAACTTCTCAACAGCTTGGGTACAACACAACTGGAATTGGGGAAGGCAAAGAATGCAGTGCAATCGTTCAAGAAAGCACTGTCCACAAAGCCTCTTGATATAGAAGTTAAATATAATCTTGCCAGAGCGTATAAAGAAATTGGCTTATTTAACGAAGCTGAAGCCATTTTTGTCGATGTAATTCGTAAAAAGCCGACGTATAGCCAGGCAAGCATTCATCTTGCAGATATACACACTAACTTGGGCGCTTTAGAAAAAGCACAAAAGTGTTTAACGTCAACGTTAGAAACAAACCCTACGAATGTCGTCGCATTGAACAACTTGGGTAATGTTCTTAGGAAGATGAACGACTTTGAAGCGTCAGCACAGCGCTTTGAAGCCGCAATAAAGCTACAACCCGCTAATAGTACCTTACGACGAAATTTAGCTGCTACTTTAGTGTTACTAAATCGTCGCGAAGAAGCCAAACAGTGTTTTATAGACGCTGTATCATTAACTCCTCTAGATTGGATAGCACAAGAAGAGCTCGCTGCTTTTTTATGGGAAGAAGGTGTTGAATCTCCTTTTGAGTATATCGAGCCTCATATCAATCTTAAAGGTGCGAATACTGAGTTTGTCTTAGCCTACATAAAGTTATTAGTGCGGGCAGAACAATTTCAAAAAGCACTTGATGTACTTAATAGCCAAGCAGAGTTATTACGCACTAGTCTCGATTTTTATATATATCAAGCACGCGTACATCGAGAGCTAGGGGACTATCACGCATCGCTAGACTATGTAGCGAAAGGCGAAAAGCTAGAGATAAACAATAGTATAGGACTTGAGAGTGAGGCGGGATATACCTTACTAAGTTTAGGTAGAGCAAAAGAAGCCCTCACCAAATTTTCAAAATTAGTGAAACAAGAGCCGCTTAATCAGGGGTGGTGGACCATGCTTTCTACCTGCTATTACCTGTTAAATGAAGAAAATAAATATCATTGGCTGTGTAACTATCAGCAATTATTGGCCGTAATGCCAGTGCTTCCGAGCGAAGAGAACAGACAGAGCTTAAATGATGAATTACGTGACGTGCTAGAAACTTTGCACCAAAATGAACGCCATCCAATTGGGCAATCATTAAGAAATGGTACTCAGACCTATGAAAATCTCTTTGATGGAAAGAACGAAGTAATAAACACGCTATCAAGTCTCATTTTAGAAAGAGCTCGAGAGCTCATAGAGTTACAAAGCAAAGATAGAAAACATCCTTTTTTATCTCGTTTAAGTAAGGAGCTAATATTTAAGGGCTCTTGGTCTGTAAAGTTACGTACCGATGGATATCATCGTTCCCATTATCATCCTGAGGGGTGGTTGAGTGGCGTGTATTATGTAGATGTTCCTAACGCGGTCCACAATAATGGCGAAGGTTGGCTAACTTTCGGTAGAGCTGACATAGCAAATCAAAATTTTGAAGGAGACTTTGCAGTGAAGCCGAAGTCGGGTAATCTTGTGTTGTTCCCTTCATACATGTGGCATGGAACCAATGCATTTACGAGCAGTACCGCTA
>MDTG01215477.1_pt1 | contig 12376 bp, 15 predicted proteins | sample 811421 | NCBI WGS metagenome assembly MDTG01 (sample SAMN05326645, study PRJNA326480) | marine metagenome | isolation source: seawater | place: Pacific Ocean: South East | collected 2011
GCTACACCCGATCCCATTCCGAACTCGGAAGTTAAGTCCTTCAGCGCCGATGGTACTTTGTCTTAAGATATGGGAGAGTAGGACGTTGCCAGGCTTTAATTATAATTATGAAAATAGCTAGCTCATTAAAATCTTTAAAAAAAAGAGACCTTAACTCCAAGTTAGTTAAGCGTAGAGGCAAGTTATATGTAATTAACAAAAAAAATCCAAGATTTAAAGCACGCCAAGGTTAAAAGGTTAATATGAGCGACCAGGATTATAAAGAAACTTGGAAGGGATTTACCAAGTTCGTTTTATGGGGAACTATTGCTGTAATTGCGATCTTAGTAATACTTGCTTTAACCCTACTTTAAACTAAAAATATCTTTATATGATAGTTGGTTCTACTAAAGAAGATTTAAAAAGCGAAAAAAGAGTTTCATTAACACCTGAAACTGCTAAAAATATTATAGCACTAGGACTTCAAGTGTTTATTGAAAAGGATTATGCAAAGCATCTTGGGATTGAAGATAATGAGTATTTAAAAGCTGGAGTTGAAATTAAAGCTTCTGCAAATGAAGTTTTAAATTCAAGTAAAACAATTATTAAAGTAAATTGCCCATCTGAAAACGAAATTAGTTCTTTGAAAGAGAGTACAATTTTAATAGGAATGTTTAATCCTTCAAAAAACAAAAATCAAATCAGCAAAATTATTGAAAAAAAAGTGAAAATTTTTTCACTCGAATTATTACCTCGTATAACAAGAGCGCAGTCAATGGACGTATTATCCTCCCAGTCAAATTTGGCAGGTTATAGAGCAGTAGTTGATTGTATTGCTGAATTTGAAAAAGCTGTTCCAATGATGATGACAGCTGCTGGAACAGTTCCAGCTGCTAAAGTTCTTGTAATCGGAGCAGGTGTTGCCGGTTTACAAGCTATCGCTACTGCTAAAAGACTAGGGGCGATTGTTTCAGCTACCGATGTAAGGGCAGCATCAAAAGAGCAAGTAGAAAGTTTAGGTGGAAAATTTTTAAATGTTGAGCAAACAGAAGATATGGAAACAGCAGGCGGATATGCAAAAGAGGTGTCAGAGGTTTATAAAAAAAAACAAGCCGCAATGATGCAAGAGGCATTAAAAAAAAATGATATAGTTATATGTACTGCATTAATACCTGGAAAACCTGCACCTAGAATTTTAACTGAAGATTTAGTAAAATTGATGAAACCTGGCTCTATTGTTTATGATTTAGCAGCAGAGCAAGGAGGAAATTCTGCATTTTCTGAAGCAGGAAAAATTAATATAATCAATGGAATAAAGATAATAGGTGTTAAAAGTTTAATGAATAAATTACCACTAACTGCTTCTAATTTATATGCTAAAAATCTTTTTAGCTTTATCAGAAATTTATACAGCAAAGAAAAAAAAGACTTTAATATAAATTTAGAAGACGAAATAATTGAAAAATCATTAATAAAAAAGATTTAACTATGGAAATAGACCCGTTTATATTTAGACTAAGCATATTCATTTTATCAATTTTTATTGGTTACTATGTGGTATGGAGTGTTACACCATCTCTTCATACTCCACTAATGTCTGTTACAAATGCTATCTCATCAGTAATTATTGTTGGAGCAATAATCGCAGCTCTAGCAGGGTCTTCTGAAAAAATTTTTAATATATCAAGTACTTTTGGATTTATCGCTATAGTATTAGCAGCAATTAACATTTTCGGTGGATTTTTAGTGACTCAAAGAATGCTACAAATGTATAAAAAAAAGAAAGATAAAAAGAAATGATATCAGCAGATTTATCAGCAATTTTTTATTTAGTCTCAGGAATACTTTTCATTCTTGCACTTAGAGGTTTGTCATCTCCAGATACATCAAGAAAAGGAAACTATTTTGGAATGGCAGGAATGATAATTGCAATTGTAGTAACATTTTTATCGATTGGAAATTTTTCTACATCACTAGTTTACGTTATAATTTTTTTAATTATTGGGGGTGCAGTTGGGGCTTTGATAGCATTTAAAATCCCAATGACTGCGATGCCCGAGTTGGTTGCAGGTTTCCATAGTTTAGTTGGATTAGCAGCTGTTTTTGTTGCAATAGCAGCCTTTTTAAATCCAGAGGCTTTTAATTTAGGTGTTATTGGTCAAATTAAACTAGCCAGTCTTATAGAAATGTCTATTGGTGCAGCTGTAGGGGCAGTAACTTTTTCTGGTTCCATAATAGCTTTTCTAAAATTAAGAGGAATAATGTCTGGTTCTCCGATTATATTCAGGGGCCAACACTTTTTAAACTTAATACTTGGTATAGGAATCTTTGTTTTAATTTTTTATTTGTGTAAAACTCAATCAGCAAATATTTTTTGGACTGTAATTACAATTTCTTTTTTAATAGGTGTTCTACTAATTATACCTATTGGTGGAGCAGACATGCCCGTGGTTATCTCAATGCTGAACTCTTACTCTGGTTGGGCTGCAGCGGGTATAGGCTTTACATTAGAGAATACAGCTTTAATAATCACTGGGGCATTGGTTGGATCTTCAGGAGCAATACTTTCTTACATAATGTGCAAAGCAATGAACAGATCGTTCTTTAGCGTGATACTAGGTGGATTTGGGGCTGATAATTCCACTAATGATAAAAAAGATAAGAGAGATCAAAAACCAGTAAAAAGTGGCAATGCCGAAGATGCGGCTTTTTTAATGAAAAATGCTTCATCAGTAATTATAGTTCCAGGCTATGGAATGGCAGTAGCGCAGGCGCAGCATGCCTTAAGAGAAATGGTAGATAAACTTAAAAACAATGATATTAAAGTTACATATGCGATACACCCAGTAGCAGGAAGAATGCCTGGGCACATGAATGTACTTTTGGCAGAGGCTAATGTTCCTTATGACGAAGTTTTTGAACTTGAAGATATTAATAATGATTTTGCAAATTCTGATGTTGCATTTGTAATTGGAGCAAATGATGTAACTAATCCAGTTGCCAAAACAGACCCAAAAAGCCCGATCTTTGGTATGCCAGTTTTAGATGTAGAAAAATGTAAATCAGTGTTATTTGTAAAGAGGAGTTTATCTCCAGGATACGCCGGAATAGATAATGAACTATTTTATAAAGATAATACTTTGATGCTTTTTGCGGATGCAAAAAAAATGACAGAGGATATCGTAAAAAATTTAGACTGATGAAAACAAAAATATTTTGCGATATTGCTGATTATAAAACTATAAAATATTTCAACAAAAAATCCATAGTAGATGGTTTTACTACTAACCCTAGCTTGATGAGATTGGCTGGTGCTAAAAATTACAAAGACTATTCTTTAAAAATATTAAAAACGTGTAAAAAAAAACCAATTTCTTTTGAGGTTTTTGCAGACAATACTAGAGATATGCTTGAACAAGCATATCAAATAAATCAATGGGGAAAAAATGTTTATGTCAAAATACCTGTTGTAAATTCTAAAGGAGTTTTTACAGGCTCAGTGATTGAAGAATTGAGTAAGAAAAAAATAAAATTAAATATAACTGCAGTGTACACTTTTGAACAAACTAAAAAAATTGTTAATAGTTTAAGTAAATCAAGCAAATCTATCATTTCTATTTTTGCAGGGCGAATGGCTGACAAAGGTAAAGATCCAATACCAGTATTTAAAAAAAGTCTTCAACTAGTGAAAAAATACAAAAATATTGAAATTCTATGGGCAAGCACAAGAGAGGCATACAATTTTATTCAAGCCAAAGAGTTAAAATGTAATATCATTACAATGCCTCCAAAAATAATAGAAAAAATAAGTAAGTTTGGTTCCACAACAAATCAATTAACTTTAAATACTGTTAAAGGTTTTTTAGAAGATAGCAAAAAATCTAATTTTAAAATTTAAGAGATAAAAATGAAAAAAATAATCGAAAAAAAAAATTCTCAAAAAATTTTATTTACTCCCGGTCCTGCTAGCTTATCCGAAGCAAATTTAAAAAATCTTAATCCTTCCTTCGGAAGAGGAGATAAATTTTATTCAAAAACTGAAAAAAAGGTTTTATCAAAAATAAAAAGAATTTCAGGTCATAGAAATATAATTACAACTCAAGGATCTGGTAGTACAGTTTTAGAAATGGTTTCACTAAATTTTTTAAAAGGTAAAGTATTAATAATTTCAACCGGATATTATTCAGATAGATTATTCAATTTGTCAAAATTCGCAAAAAAAACTCATGGTTATATAAAAAAAATTACTAAAGTAGATTGGAAACAATTAGACGAAATAAGAGGTAAATTTGATTGGATTTGGGCATGTTACACAGAAACAAGTTATGGAATTAAAGTGCCAATCAAAAAATTAAAAAATCTATCTAAAAAAACAAAATCTAAATTAGCTATTGATGCTACCGCATCATTTGGTCTAGAAAAAGATCATCATTTGGCTGATGTAGTTTCTTTTAGCTCTTGCAAAGGGCTTCTTGGTTTAACAGGAGCTGGATTTATTTGTTATAACTCTGAACCTAAAAATAATGTAAAATCATTTGTGCTTAGTTTAAAAAACGCAAAAGAAAAAAAAATGACTGGTCCTTATCATTCAATTCAATCATTAGAGATTATTGTGAATAATTACAAATCTTATAAGAAGTCAGTTATTATTAACAAAAGATTGGCATTAAAAAAATTCAAAAATTTCTTAACTTACCCAATAGAAAACCAGCCATTGCTCTGTACTTATCTAGAATGTAAAATTAAGGGAACTTCCCCAAAAGTTATTTTATATAAACCAAGAATAAAATTATCTGGATCTGTAATCTGTCATTTGGGTGAAGCTCATTTAGCATCAAAAGCCAAGGGAAAGATTTTAAATTTTTTAAAAGTTGATGAAAAAAAATAAAAAAAATATTATGGTTGATATGACTTGCTCAATTTTGCATCATGGCCATATTAGACTTTTGAAAAAAGCTTCCAAATTAGGAAAAGTAATAGTTGCTTTGACTACTGATAAAGAAGTTTTGTTAAATAAGAATTTTAAACCACCATTAAATTTTCGTGAGCGAAGAGAAATATTATTATCAGTAAAATATGTTAGCAAAGTGATTAAATCAAAATTTATTATCACCGATAAATTTTTAAAAAAAAATAAAATCGATTTTATTGTTCATGGATCCGACAATAAAAATAAAGTTAATAAAAAATATTTGAAAATTTTTAAGCGAACGAATAACATTTCTAGCAAATCGCTAAGATCAAAAATTAAAAGATATATGTAATTTTTTAGATGAATGAAGATTAAAGCTTTTGAAAGCAACTGGCACAATATTGACTTTAAGGAATTAAATATAAATCTTACTATATTTAAATTAGCTGACTTAAAATTTTACGATAAATTTTATGAAGAATTTTTTACACGTTATAATGATTTTGATGATTTATCTATTAACTGGAGAACTAACAAAATTGAAATAGCAAAGGCTATTGAGAAAAAACTTTTAAAAAATTCCAGAGTGTTATCTTATGGGTGTGGAATTGGATTTATAGAAAAATTTATTGTTGAAAAGAGACAAGATTTAAAATTAGATTGTTTTGATTTCTCTGATATTGCAAGCAAATGGTTAAAAAGGGACTCAAGCAACATATATTTCACTTCAAATCATGAAAAACTTAAAAAATATGATTTCATCTTTATGGTGGATTTATTGTATGCAATGGGTGATGTTGAGGCTACAAATTTGTTAAAAAAAGTAAAGTATTTATTAAAAAATGACGGCAAAATTATAATTTGTAATACTTCATCTCAAGAAAATGAAAATAATGAAAACATTAAATACTCTTCAATTAAAAACTTTATTAAAAGAATTAAAAATCTAATAAGACCTGTTTATTATTTTTTATTAAAAAAGAAAAAAGTACAGTTTTGGGGTTACGAAAGAGACAAGGAGTCTTACAATAAAATTTTTAAAAAAGCCGGCCTTATGAATGATAAAAGTTATAGTGAGGCGAACCAATTAGTTCAAATATTTAAAAATTAAAATAATTTTGGTTGCGGGGGTAGGATTTGAACCTACGACCTTCAGGTTATGAGCCTGACGAGCTACCAGACTGCTCCACCCCGCGTTAAATTAAACTTTTTTTATGTTTATTGCTTGAAGTTTGTTCTTCTCTTCTCTTATATCGAATTTTATTTTCTGTTCTTCTTTCAATACTCTTAATTTAGAATCCTCTAAAGCTGAAACATGTAAAAATATATCTTTATTTGTTTCATCGTCAGTAATAAAACCATAACCTTTTTTTGCGCTAAACCATTTTACTTTACCTGATGGCATTGTTAATCCTCTCATTTTTTAATATTTGTTAATACCTATTTTTAAGTTTTTGGAGTTTTTTTATTCTTTTAATATTTTCAGTTTGAACTCTCTTTTTTTTTTCTGAAGGTTTTTCATAAGTGCTTTTCATTTTTATAACTTTAAAAAACCCTTCTTTTTGAAGCTTTCTTTTTAAAACCCTTATAGCTTGCTCAACATTGTTATCTTTAACGTCTATTTTAATAAAAACCTCCTGTTAATTTCTTTGTTTGTTATCATTTGCATCATTAATTGTCTATATAGAAGCTTTTTGAGCTTTTTTTTCCTCTCTTAATTTCGCTTTTTTCTCTCTCTCAACTCTCCTTTTGGCTTTTGCCAGACTTTTCTCAAATGTTTCTTGTGTACATAACGCCAATATAACTGGATCTCTCGGTTTAAGATTTGAAAAATTCCAATAACTTCTTTTTCTTATAAGTGAAACAGTTCCTTTTGTACTTCCAACTAATTTTGAAATTTGACCATCAGTTAATTCAGATGCATTTTTACACAACCAAAGAATAGCGTCGGGTCTATCTTGCCGCTTAGATAATGGCGTGTATTTAGGTCTCTTTCTTTCCTTAATCTCTACCTTATCAATTCTCTTTAATAAACTTAATTTCTTCTGCGGGTCTTTTGAGCAAGTTTCTATTTCATCTCTTGATAGTTGTCCTGCTAAGATTGGGTTATAAGCTTTAATACTTTTTGCAACATCTCCATCGGCTATCCCTTTAATCTCAAGTTCATGCAGATTACAAAATTCTGCAATTTGTTTAAATGTTAATGTTGTATTTTCTACTAACCAAACAGCGGTAGCTTTTGGCATAAATGGGGCTTCGGACATACTTTATTTTTTTTTCCTAAGATTGCTAAATTTTTTATTATATTTACTCACTCTACCTTTATCGAGGATTTTCTGTGCGCCACCGGTCCATGCGTAATGTGACTTTGGATCAATATCCAGTTTTAAAGTGTCGTTTTCTTTTCCCCAAGTAGACCTTGTTTCAAATTCACTTCCGTCAGTCATAACTACTTTAATTTTATGATAATCAGGATGTATCTTTTTTTTCATGAAGCGAGTTTTATATTATAAGAGGTTTTTACTCAATATTTTTTTTGATGATAAGCTTACTTAATTCATTATGAATGTTTGAATTTGAAGCTAAAACGTTCCTTTTTAGTGGTGCATCATTATCTATCTCAAAAAAATCAACAAATCCCCCAGCCTCCTTCAAAATTATTATACCAGCAGCTATATCCCAGTAATTAAGTTCTCTTTGCCAGTATCCATCAAATCTTCCACAGGCAACGTATGCCATATCCAAAGCAGCACTTCCAAACTTTCTTACATTAGAAACATGCTTAGAAACTTCAATATATTCTAAAAAGATTTTGTCTTTAATTTTACTTGCTTTTTTAGGTCCACCAGTAACAATTAACGCATTATCAATTTTTTTTTTATTTGAAACTCTTATCCTTGAATTATTTAAATATGCTCCGTTACCTTTTTCTGCACAAAACATCTCATTCATTATTGGATTAAATATTACTCCAGATTTGATCTCATTTTCTTCTTCATATCCAATGGATATTGCAAATTGTGGAATACCATTTAAAAAATTCATTGTTCCATCTATTGGGTCTATTATCCATCTGTTTTTAATATTTGTTTTATTAATTTGTCCACTTTCTTCAGTGATTATCCCATAGTCAGGATGAGCTTTTTGTAATTCTTCAATTAAAATTTTTTCCGTTCTTTTATCTGCAGATGTAACAAAGTCGCCTGGACCTTTTGTAGAAACTTGCAAATTTTCTAATTCTCCGAAATCTCTAATCAGAGATCTAGAAGCTTTCATACAAGCTCTTGTCATTATATTCATTTGAGGTGAGTCTAACCTCATCAATTTACTCGCTTTACATATTCAAGTGTACGAGTATCAACTATAATCTTTTCACCACTTTCAATAAATGGAGGAACATCTATCTTAATTCCGCAATCTAATATTGCTGGTTTGTAAGAAGAAGAGGCCGTCTGATTTTTAATAGCAGCATCAGTGCTTTCAATTACACACTCTATATTATTTGGAAGAGTAATTGAAATAGGCTTTTCTTCCATAAAAGAAATTGTAACTTCTAAATTTTCTTTTAAAAGTTTATATTTTTCTCCAGCAATAGATTTTGGTATTTCAATTTGCTCAAAATTTTTATTATCCATAAAATGACAACCTTCACCGTCAATATATAAAAAATTAAATTTCTTCTCATCTACCTCCGCTTTTTCAACTGTTTCGCTCGATCTAAATCTCTCATTTAATTTTGTTCCTTTGATAACACTTTTTAGTTCAACCTGATTAAATGCCCCACCTTTTCCAGGTTTTACGTGTTGAGTCTTTAAAACATTCCAATAATCATTTTTATGCTCAATGATCATTCCAGGCTTAATTTCGATAGCAGTAATTTTCATTTAAATTTCCTTATTGCAATTTCTGGTTTTAGTTTCGGGTTATCCCAAATAAAGCTCGATATTGCAATATATTTAGCGCCAGATTTTAATATTTTTTTATAATTTAGATTATTAATTCCGCCTATTGCTACAATTGGTTTTTTTATATTTTTTTTAGCCCACTTAAGTATAGTTAGATTAGCTTTTCTGGCATTTGGTTTTAACTTCGATTTGTTAAAAGAACCAAATGCTAAATAATCAGCTTTATTTCTTATAGCATTTTTTGCGAATAATTTTGAGTTGTGACAAGTTACTCCCACTATTTTCCTTTTTAGGTATTTTTTTGCAATTACAATCGAACCATCATTTTGACCCAAATGGCAACCATCAGCATTTACAATTTTTGAAATAATAGGGTTGTCATTTATTATGAATTTGACGTTATGTTTTTTGGTTATTTTTCTTATATTTTTAGCAATTTTAATAATTTTATTTTTATCACTTTTTTTCAATCTTAATTGAAAAAATTTTATATTTTTCGCAGACAAAACTTTTTCCTGAAGATTATAAAAATCACTTTGAATTTCATTAGGAGATATTAAATAAACTAACTTTTTCAAGTTGACTAAGCAGCAGCCTCTTTTTCTAAATTTTCAGACCATTCTCCTTTTGAGGAAAGCCCATTCATTTTGGCCCTATGATTAAAAGCTTTTTGAATATTGTCTTTATTCTTTTGATCTTTTCCAAATTCTTTTAGAGCACTTGCCTGCAACCCTCTTCCATAAGAGAATGTAATTAAGAAATTTGAGTCATTAATTTTATTAATTTCATTTAAATTTTTGCTTGACTCAATTTCTGACTGACCCCCAGATAAAAAAGCTATACCAGTAACTTTACTAGGAACATTTTTTTTAAGACAATCTAAAGTTTTTTTTGCAATCTCTTCAGTACTTGATTTTTTAGCTGAATTTGATCCAGGAATAACCATATTTGGTTTTAAGACTGTTCCTTTCAAATCTACTTTATGAATTTCCAGTTCATTGTAAACTTCATTTAAAACGTCGGTGGTCACTTGATAGCACTTATCAATATCATGAGATCCATCCATTAACACTTCAGGCTCTACTATAGGAACCATGTTTGCTTCTTGTACAAGCGACGCATATCTAGCTAAGGCATGTGCATTCGATTTTATAGATTGTGGTGACGGAAATGAGCTACTAATTTTATAAACAGCTCTCCATTTTGTGAATCTCGCTCCTAGATCATAGTATATTTTTAATCTTTCTCTTAAGCCATCAAGACCCTCGGTCACTGTTTCTTCCGGTGACCCTGCTAAAGGTTTTGCACCTTTATCGACTTTAATTCCTGGAATAGCATTATTATTTGATATCAGCTCTGGAATTGAGGGACCAAGCGTGGTCTGTTGTCTAATAGTTTCGTCAAAAAGTATGACTCCTCCAATGTATTTTTTCATTGCTTCAGAGCTAAAAAGAGTTTGTCTGAATAATAGTCTATTTTTTTCCGTATTTTCTATATCTATACTTTTAAATCTTTTTGCAATTGTTCCCGTGCTTTCATCTGCAGCTAAAATACCCTTCCCCTTAGCACACATTTTTTTTGCAATTTCTTCTAAATTCATAATCGTTATTTATTTTAAAACAGCGAGGCCGGGCAAGTCTTTTCCTTCCAGAAATTCTAAAAACGCTCCACCTGCTGTTGATAAGTGTGTAAAATTAAATTTATCATTACTTTTATTTACCGCAGAAATAGTATCTCCTCCACCAAGTATTGACGTTAAAGATTTGTAAGTTGTATTTTCTGAAATTTTCCTTGCTATCGATACAGTTCCTTTAGAAAAGACCTTATTTTCAAAATATCCTGCGGGGCCATTCCATAAAACAGTATTAGATTTTTCTATTATACCTTCAATATTTTTAATTGTTTTTGGACCAATATCTAATATCATTTCTTCTTCCGTTACAGTCCCTTGACTTTTTATTTTTCCATCTCCTGAAAAATCTGTTGAAACATTAAAATCTTCAGGAATAGAAATATTACAATTATATTTTTTTGCTTTATTATAAATGTCGTCAATAATGCTAGAGGAATTTTTCTCTATTAAAGATTTTCCAATTTCTAATCCTTTAAATTTTAAAAAATTATTTGCCATAGCTCCCACTATTATAATGTTGTCAACATTTTTAATTAAATTATATATAACATTAATTTTTGTTGAAACTTTTGAACCTCCGATAATACACGTCACAGGCTTTCTTTTATTTTGAATTATTGAATTTATTGAATCCACCTCTTTCTTAAATAGCGGTCCTGCGTAAGAATTTTTTACATATTTTGTTATTTTATGAATTGAGGCTTGTTTTCTATGTGAACAAGAAAAAGCATCATTAACATAAATGTCACCAAGAGATGCAAGTTGTTTAGCAAAATTTTCATCATTATCATTTTCTTCTTTAAAAAATCTTATATTTTCTAACAAGATAATTTCACCTTCTTTTAAGTAAGAAAACTTTTCTTTAATGCTATCATTAATGTCACCCATAAAAAAAAAAACATTTGTCTTAAGACTTTCTTTTAAAAACTTATAAACTGGCGTTAGTGACAGCTCATTACTTCTTTCTCCTTGGGGTCTACCTAAATGACTTATAATTATAATTTTAGCTCTTCTACCAATTAATTCTTTTAAAAAGGGTAAACTTGACTTTATTCTACTTTCATCTTGAATTTTTTTTTTGATAATAGGTACGTTTAAGTCTAGTCTTAAAATTATTGTTTTATTCTGAATGTCTAAATTTTCAGAAAAATATTTTATTTTGGTCATTAGAGTAACGATTATTTTCTTAACCTTTCTTGAATTGATAAAACTATTTTTTCAGCAGATAAGTTAACATGATCATAGATTTCCTTGTAAGGCGCACTCTCACCAAATTTATCTATTCCTAAGGACAGACCTTCCTTACCTGAATATTTTTTCCAAGAGGAAATGTTACCAGCTTCAATAGTAACAATTAAAGACTGATTGTCTAAAATGTCTTTTTTAAAGGCATCTGGTTGTTTATCAAAAAGCTCTTGGCATGGCATCGAAACAACTTTTGACTCAATATTATTCGTTTTTAATAGATTATGTACGTTAATAGCTAATTCAACTTCTGAACCAGAAGCGACTAATGTAACTTTACTATCATGAGAGTCTAGTTTAACTACGTATGCTCCATTTTTACATTTATTATCTTCCGAAAATTTAGGATTTATATAGGGCAATTTTTGTCTGGATAACGCAATAACGCTAGGGGTATACTTATTTTTCAAAGCTAGTTCCCAACACTCTAAAGTTTCATTTATATCTGCAGGACGAAATACATTCAAATTTGGAATTGCTCTTAAACCATTTAATTGTTCGATAGGCTGATGAGTAGGACCGTCTTCGCCGAGTCCAATCGAGTCATGAGAGAAGATATAAATTACATTTAAACCCATCAGTGCTGACAATCTTATAGATGGTTTACAATAATCAGAAAAAATCAAAAAAGTTCCACCATAGGGAATTAAACCGCTGTACAATGCTATTCCATTCATTATGGCTGCCATTCCATGTTCTCTA
>MDTG01255227.1_pt1 | contig 12376 bp, 16 predicted proteins | sample 811421 | NCBI WGS metagenome assembly MDTG01 (sample SAMN05326645, study PRJNA326480) | marine metagenome | isolation source: seawater | place: Pacific Ocean: South East | collected 2011
GCCTGTAGATCCACGTAAAGCAATACAGCAAAATTTACATAGTGCTGACGAAGATGCATACTACCAAGCAGTATGCGTACAGCAGTCATACAAGCACTTCAACGTTACTCAATGAGCCAATATACGGATAAGATAAACAAAATTGCACAAGATTTTGCTGAAATAGAGTATTACGAAAAAGTATCTGCCTTAGAAGCACGTGATGGTATGATGATTATGCATTATTATCATGGTGGAAAACAAATAACATTCCATAGAGATAGTGAGTACGAAGGTACTGTAGGAAAAGCGGGAGATGTAATAACTTTGCCTCCGTTTGATGCAGATTATATTCGCCTCAAAGAAAAGTATGACTCTGGCGAATCATGGAGTCAAACTATTGCTAGATGGTGGAAAAAATTTAAAAAGATGGATTACAACCCTAGAGGAATATTCCGTGATTGACAAAAAGCATAAATACATGTACAATATGCTTTTAACTTCATAGAGAGGTAATTATATGGACCCAGTTTTATTTATTATACCATATATAATTGGTACATTATTAGGACTACATTGGGGATTTAAAAGTGGTGTCAGAAATGGTTCTGAGGCTACAATTGATGCACTAATGGAAAAAGGTTTTTTAAAGTGGAAAAAAGGGAGGGAAGGCATAGTTGAATTTCAGAAGGTAGACTAATGCTTTTTAAACTCTTAGGAAAATATAATGGACCAATTCACACAACGATTTTTATGTTGTGTAGTGTTGCATTCGCATACTTAACATTCTTTGAGTTTTCTCTTACACAATGGTTAGCCATCTTTTTAAGTGGTTCCATATTTACAGGATACACCACTTCAGGCTTTTTGCACAGATATTGTGCCCATAGAAGTTGGAAAATGCCACGGTGGATGGAAGTATTTTTCTTAGGAAGTACCACAGCATTACTAAATCAACCTGCAATGGGTTGGGCGGCAATACACTTATCTCACCACAAGCATACAGACAAAGAGGGAGATCCTCATGGTCACATGCATAGTATATGGGATAACTTTTGTGTATTCAACAAAGTACCACCATTAAGATTTGTACCTAGGTGGATGTTTAAGGATAGATTATATGGTTTCCAAGCAAGATGGTATTGGGAACTAGCAATAGTGCTACAAGCAATAATTTGCCTCACATTAGGTTGGCAAGTGTTAGTATCATTTATTGCATTGTCATATCTATTCCAGATATTTGTAAATCTTGTAGGACATTCCAAGGATAGAATGGAACCTCGCAATAGTGAAATAGGTGCATTCCTTTGGATGGGAGAAATGTACCATAAAAATCACCACTGGAATCAAGGCAATCCTAGGTTTGGTAAGTGGGACGGAACCTACTATTTGCTGATAAAATGGGTCCAAATGTTCGTTTCTGAGCCAAAATTACCTAAAAAATTCTTATAAACCTACTAAAAACAAGCGGTTACACCCTACTAAAACGGTTGACAAATAGCCAGATTTTGCTATAATAGTTGTATAAATTAAATAAAAAGGTAGGAGTTTTTATGTATAATGTTTTCCAAATTAAGATCAGCAAAGAAGTTTCTGATTACGTGAATTCAAATGGTCGTGGTCATACAGGCGGCGAAGAGAAGTATCCAATATACGAAGCAAAAATGAGATTGCAACATGGTCGTGACATTGAGAACAAATTCAATGACACAGACTTTGCACACTTCACTAAGGTTTGCTCAGTAAAGAAAGAAGCAGGACTTGTTGCAGGTACTAGAAGTGCAGATCCTTTTGTTATAGATGATTTGGAAGAAGTGTTTGCAGTTCTTAATGGCAGATACTATGACGAAGATTCTGAAGAAGATGTAGTGTTTGATAATCATGTAAGTGATTACAAATGGAAAACAGTAACTCGTAAGAATGGTGAAAAGGTTACTTACCGTGACATGCATTCCTTGAGTGTTGGTGACATTGTTGAAGATGTTGACAATGGCTCATTCCACATTGTTGCAAGTTATGGATTTAAAGACATCACTGAACAAGTAAAAAACTTTGTAGAATTTAATTCAGAGGTAGCATAAGTGTTAGACAGAGCAGTTGAATTTGCCACTAAGGCACACGGAAGCCAGGTACGAAAGTATCATGGCACTCCGTACATTTCACATCCTTTAGCAGTTGCGGAAATAGTTAAGTCTGTTCCGCACACTGAAGAGATGTTAGTGGCGGCTGTTCTGCATGACGTAGTTGAAGACACACCTGTAACTATTGAAGATGTTGCTAAAGAATTTGGCGATTTAGTTGCAGAGATTGTTTTCTACTTGACTGATATCAGTAAGCCTGAGGACGGTAACAGAGCTCACAGAAAGCAATTAGATGCTGAGCATAATGCTAACGGACCTGCAGAAGCACAGACTGTTAAAGTTGCAGACTTAATACATAACAGCATAGACATTGCAAGTCATGATCCTAGGTTTTGGAAAACATACAAAACTGAGAAGTTGCAAACTTTAAACTTGTTAGATAAAGCAGATGCTACACTTAAAGCAAGAGCATTTGCACAAATAATGGATGGTAAGTAATGATACAAATACTGCAAGAAACAACTGATTGGGGTAAGTTCAAAGTAAACAATGGCATATATCATGTCAATGGTGCTGGACAATTAGTTGCTTATCAAGTTAATGAAGATGCTGAGGTGCAAGTTCTTAAATCGCCTAGCAAACAATTCTCCAAGTCGCGAAGAAAATTCGTGAAGATAGGCGAGCGTCCAGAAGAACTTGCATCAGATGTTGTGCAGGTTGAGGGCAGTAATGGTAAAATTTACTACATACAAGATGGCAAATGTTCATGCCCTGGATTCACGTTTAGAGGTAAGTGCAAACATACAGCATAAATAGTAGTATGTTAGTAGAACCAAATCACCCAGCATTACACAAAGTAGCGGATATAGATCCGTTTACTGATGAAAGTGTTGACTGGGTTGAACGACAAAAAGAAATGCTCCAAATTATGGAAGACAGATTTGGAATTGGATTAGCGGCTCCACAGTTGGGTGCTAGTTACAGAATGTTTGTAATGAATCATTCTACACTTGGCAATATTGGAGTTTATAATCCTAAAATTATTGCAACATCTGAAGATACTGCTTGTCAGGAAGAAGGTTGTTTAACATTCCCTCTACTGTTTTTTATGGTTACAAGACCTGCAAGTTGTTTTGTGAGATTCCAAGACCAATTTCAAAAAGAACATGAAATGGAACTTACAGGTAGAGATGCACAATGCTTTCAGCATGAAGTAGATCATTTAAACGGCATACTGTTTTTAGAATATGCCAGTGATATGAAACTGCAACGTGCTATGAAAAAACGTGAAAAAACAGTAAAAAAATTACTTAAGATGCAAAAAAATGAATACAGTTAAAGAACAAATCAAAGAAATGATTTCATCTAATGATGCAATCTTGTTTATGAAAGGTACACCTCACCAACCAAAGTGTGGATTCAGTGGTAAGGTAATACAAATACTCGTAGAAGTAGGCAAACCATTTAGTTATGTAGATGTGTTAGAAGACCCAGAGATTAGAGCAAACTTACCTAGTGTAAGCGAATGGCCAACATTCCCTCAACTTTTTATTAAAGGTGAACTTGTTGGAGGTTGTGATATACTTACAGAAATGCATGCCAGCAAAGAACTTGCACCCTTATTTGAATAAGGCAAGTTTATGGATTATCCATTCTTTGTTAATAACTTCGACAGAGTTAAAGATCATAAAATAACCCACCCTGAAGTCAGTGAAATATTTAAACACCCTGTATCGTTTTGGTACGGGCAACGTAATGGCAAAAGTTGTAAAGATTTACACAAAGGCATAGAACGTTTACTAAAAAGAACATTACCACAACTGCCTGTGTTTGTAATATACAATTTACCTTCACGTGATATGGGACATTACAGCAAAGGTGGTGCTAGTGGAGAACAAGAGTATTTAGACTTTTTATTTCAGTTCTGCAATGGAATTGGAGATCATAAACCTATAGTAATATTTGAACCTGATGCTTTACCTCATAGTACATTAATGGACAAAGAGGATAAAGAGTTTAGATTAAAGTTAATGAAAGCAGGTATTGAGATACTAACTACTAAAAGCAATGCAATAGTATATGTTGATATAGGACATAGTAATTGGCTAGAGCCTGATGTAGCAGGTAGGCTTTTAAACTCTGTTACTAATAGACATGTACGTGGCTTTAGTGTTAATGTAAGTAACTTTAGAAGCACAGAAGAGAGTGTTAAATGGGCTCTTAGAGTTACAGAGAACACGTCTAACAAACGTTTTGTTGTCGATACTAGTAGAAACGGCAACGGTCCTTATGGAAACGAATGGTGTAATCCTCCAGGTAGAGCATTAGGAGAACCTCCTACATGTGACACAGGAATAGATCAATGCGATGCTTTTTTATGGATTAAAATACCTGGGGAATCAGATGGTACTGGTAATGGTGGCCCAAGAGCAGGTAGATTTTGGCCTGAATATGGTGCGGAACTAGTAAAGAATAAAGGTTAACTTACACCACTTGGGTCTAAGTCATCTTGATAGTCTGGGTCAACTACATCAACTGAACCTTGTGAACCATCGTCTGTCATGTCCTCACCAGGTGGTACTTCTAAACTATTTTCTAAGTAATGCTTACAATCGCTTATATAAGTTTTTGCTTTTGTAAGTTTTGACTGCCACCAATGTGGGAAGTCTGAATCTGGTAGTTCACTAAGCATTTGAAATAATTCAACACTATATTTGCCCATCTCATATAGATCACGTCTGATCATATCTCTTTCATTGTCTACATGACCTACTGCCAATTTTGCGTTGTCACTATCACCTGCGTCTTTTTCATTCAAATCAACTTCGTCTAATAGTGTTGTTGAACGAGGTTGCTCTACTATTGTAGGCGTAATACCTGCTAGTTGTTGTAATTTTTCTATTTCGTTCATTTTATATTCCTGCTAGTTTTCTAAGTTCGTCTACTGTTTCATCTAATGCATTATCTATAGCATGTTCAACTGATTCCTCACTTGGGTCTTTTGCCATGCCACCACCTGTCAATCCTAGTTCTGGCTGATGTGGTTGTGGTTTAGGTAATGGTAGTTCTTGCTGTCCTTTTGGACCTGCGCCTACAATAGTTAGTCCTACTTGAGATAATTTATCTTGTGTAACATTATATGATTCTTTGCTATTTTCGTCTTTCACCATTGCAAATGCTGGTTGATTTGATGTTGGTGGTGAAATAGCAACAAACTTGGTTCCCATTTTAAAGCCAGGCATCTGTTGAAACATTTTTATTTCTTGCTTGCCTTGGTACATTAATTTGTATTCATCGTCTGGGTCACCAAAATCTGCTGGTTCTTGCTTTTGAAACTCTTCTATTGATTCGTATTCAGCATGATCCATTGATTTTTCGTTTGCTGTTGGTATGAGTACTTGTTGCATATATAACTCTTTTGCATCAAGATTTTTTGGATTGTCTTGTTTAGGTATGTCATTCATGTCTTGAACATCATATACATCTTTGATATCCATTTCACACTCTTCAGGTGTAACATTCAAGTAATCACATAAGTCCTCAAATCCCATTTGTCCTGTTGTTGGTTCATTGTCATATTTGTTATCGTAATCATCTTCGCCAACTATTTCTTCAATGACTGCACTTAGGTCTATGCTTTCTTTTTTATCTTTTAACTTATCTCTATTCTTTTTGTATAGTTCATAAGCATCTGCATTAGCCTGTATTTCCTCATCACTTGGTTCATTTGGATCGTCATCGTATTGTACATATCCTGTACCTTTGCATTGTGGACAGTCTTCATTTTCGCCATCACATTGATAGCATTCTCCACCTTCATTAAGTCCTGCAAGTTTTCTAAGTTCTTGCATAGATTCACCATAACCTTTGACGCCTTTATGTGCCTCCTCATAGTCATTCCATGCACTATTAATAGAAATATCGCTACCATAGTCATTTCCTACCATCACATCGTAATAATCTTTATATTGTAGAGGAGCACCATTTACATCAAAAGGTTCACCGTTTAAAACTGTGTATTCTACTTTTTTGCCGTTAGCATTAATAACACTTTGAACTTCTGGCTTTGCTTCTTCTATTGCTTCTTCTGGGTTACCATATGTTTCACATGGGTTTTTACCACAGCCACAATTTTTAGGTTTGTCTTTTTCTTCGCCCATTGCTTTTCTATCCATTGGGTGAGTAAGTTTGTCTAGTGGCTTTTTAGAACCTGGCATGCCATCGTATGCATCTGGGTCGTCATCTGCATCAGAATATGAACCAGCATCTATTGATGGATTTTCTCCATCGTCACCAAAGTCATCTAGTTCTGCATCTTTTCTTGCCAACTCCATGTTGTTGATTGCATTGTTTACCAATTCGATTGTCCATTTACGATCTGCTTTTGGTAAAGCCATTATACCACCTTCTGGTAAGTTGTCTACTATTTGACTTAGTCTATCACTGACTGCAAATCCTTCATCATCGTTTGCCAATCTAGCATTAATCTCACCTAGCACATATCCTGGAGATTGTGCTAAAAGTTTTAAAAACATTTCTTTTTTAACTGCTGGATCATTTACATCAGCACCATCTGGGAACTGATTAGCCATGCTTCTTGCTCTTTGTTTGCTGTTAATAGGTCTTCCTGTATCAACACTAATCATATCTTTTGGAGCAATCTTAGTAAACCCTACTGAAGTAGGATCACTGGCCGCCGCTCTTGCAGGTCTTTCTGCCGCCGCTTTTTGATCTTTATTACTTACGCCAGGCTCGTAGTCCATTCCGCCTTTGCCTGGTTTAAAATTAACAGGTGCTTCGTCTAGCAATCCTGCCAGTTTCTTTAAAATTTCGATGTTCTCTTTCATAATTTTACCTGTTATTTTATCATACACTATGTCGAAAATCTCTTGATTGAATTCGCCCATATATTGTGCATACGTTTCTTTAGCACTATTCAAGTCTGGTGCATTCATTAAAGCCTGTCTAAATGCACTTGCACTTGCTACATTACCGTCTATACCTGGTATGTTAGGTGCTTTCTTTACATAAGCATGAACAAGCATATTATCTAATGTGCCTGTTGTAATGTATTTATCATCTAACCCTTCATTCTCTGGATGTGGCTGGAGGTAAGGTTTACCACCATCTTTCAATGGTTTGAAATCAAATCTTGGATGTTCATCCATATCCTTTTCACCTACAGCAAAACTTAATGTGTGTTGATCTGCAGGAACAAATACTTTTGCGTATGAATCTCTATTATATAAATTATTATTTGCTGGGATAATTATTCTATCTCTAGGAATATCATGCTGTTTGGTCATTATCTCAATTTTTTCTTCAGCATCAAACGGAGATTTACCTGCTTCAACTTTATTTGCTGTAGCAATATATACTTCTGCGTTTGGATTTCTAGATACTAATTCTTTGAATACTGCCGCGTGATGCGGTAGCATAGGTTGAAATCTTCCTGGATATATAATAATATCTTTCATATTACTATTTATCAGAAAGGTCGCCAAATACTTAATTCACCTATTTCAATGTGTTGTGGTTGATTTATTGCAAAAGCAATTGGTTGTACACTTTCTTCTGGTGTCAGCATACTTGCTTTACCATGTGCATGAGCAGTCATATCTGTTTCTACATAACCTGGATTTACATTTATCATTCTGCATTTGCGTTGCCTATCTGAGAACATTAATAAGAATGCTTGATGACTTAGTGCGGCCTTGTGTGCTGAATAACCTGTTTCGTTTCCACTTAGTCCTGGATACTTGCTCATACTACTGATGTTTACAATAGTTTTGGTCTCATCATACTTCCATTTTTGCCAAAGTTCATTGAGTATTTCTACTTGTTTCAAATCAAAGTAAGCATTGTTTACAAATACATCAAACCCTTTTACTGCTCTCACAATGAGGTTTGTGTTTTGTATATCAAACCCATTGCTTCTGCTAAAGCCTTCTACTTCGTGTTCAGCAGACAACGTATCGTATAATGCTTTTCCTATGCCTTTACTATGACCCGTTATTGCTATTTTCATATCTTACTCCAACTATGTGATATCTGTCTTTCCACCCAAAGTTAATTGCACTATGCAATCCTGTTGTGTTTACTTCATATGCATTGCCAACTTCTAAATGATACATCTTTGGTTCTGTTCTCTCGTCAAAAAACATTAAGTACGCATCCGGATTTGTTTCTACAGGTATATGCAGTCTGATATTTTTCTTACCGTTGTCGCTATCAGAATGAATACTGTAGTTGTTGTGGGAAGGTAATTTTAATAACCTCCAACGAAAATACTGTGGGAAGTTATTGATTATTTCTTCAAAGTATGTGCCTATAAGACGTTCGTTGATCTCACAATATGCTTTTTCTGGATATTCTAAATGTTGTATTTTGCCTGTGCTTTCAGACCACTGATTGTTACCAAGTACACTGGTTAGTGTTAATTGATTAGGATTTGCAAATCCAACGTCTTCCAAAAGACTATCAAAGTCTTTTTTTAAACGATCTGGATCTGTTTGATAATCAAGTTTAGTAACATGGAACATGCTACTATTTATAGGTTGTTATTCCCACCAATACTTTTTGCCGGCTTGCTTAGGTGTCCAACCTTCGGCAAAACCAGTTGACCTTACTAGTTCAACTTTATCTTGTCCTCTTAAATTGATTGGTTCTGTCCTAGCCATTTGGTTTCTTCTACGTCTCAACAAGTCTTTACCTATTTTAGTACTAATGTCTACTCTCTCAGGTCCACCTGGCTCAGCAGTATTAGTTGAAATAAACATTTTTTTATCTTTGTTAAAGATATATTCTTTGCCATTTGCTCCAACTACTATATCAGCGGCACCTTGGTCTCTGTACTTTCTTTCGTTTGTTGGTTCTGGTAACTTTGCTTGTTTTCTCAAAAAGTCCTCAACATCTTGTCTACTAGGATCATACTCTGCTCTGTTTGTTTTAAATTTTGGATTAAATTTGATGTTTAGGTTTATTAATGTTCTCTGATCACCCTCGTCTGCATATACGTCTAACACATTGTAATAATGTTTTGCTAGGTCTGAATCTTCACCACTTGCTAATACATGTGCCTTCAATGCCTGACCTAGTGCGCCATCTTTGGCTGTAGGAGCCATAGAATTTAAACCTAGTAACATTGCAATTACACCTCCAGCAATCGCACCTTTTTTAAGTACATCTTTTACACCTTCTTCTAGTTGTACTTCATATTGATGTAAAGCAACGTCTTTGTAAAGTTCTGCTAGTTCTGGATTCTCACTTTCTAGTTCTGCATATAAATCATATGCATCTTCACCTTTTGGATCTTTGATTGCTTTTTTAAGTAGTTCTGCGACTTTCATTTCATTAGCACTATTGTCTCTTCTTGGACTTAGTTCTTGCAATCTTGTATTCTTTCTTGTGCTACCTGATGTAATACTTTCACCGGCATGCATAGCCGCCATGTGTTTTTTGTACTTTTTAGTACCTTTCTTATGTGGAGATTTACCTTCTATAAAAAATGGATTCCTATCAACTTTTACATCAATGTGTCTTTCGTTATCATCTTTTACATTTTTTACATCAAAAGTTTTTCTATCAGCAGACACATGTGTTACAACATATACTTCATTATCTAGTGTAACTTTTTGTCCTTTTACAGGTACAGGTTTTCTTGGACTTGATTGTCCTCCACCTGATATGTCTTCATATCTAGCATCGTATTCTCTATCTATGGAACCTGGATATCCTGATGTCATTTGCAATTCTGCACTTGCTTTGTCGTATGCATCCTGATGATCAAAATCATATTTCTTTGCTAATTGATTTAATCTATCATGTATTGCTACATCTAATTCTTCCTCACTTGAGAATTCATCTAATGCATCACCAAAGTCGTTTATTACTGTATCAGCGGCTTTGTCAGTGTTTGTTCCTTCTACTTGCATTGTGATATTTGATTTCATATTTACATCCTCATTTGGAAATGCAATCTTAATTGCTTTACCAACTATGTTACCTCTTTGTGCTCTACCCATGAATGGATAGTCATGCTGTAGATATTCTCCTGCACGTCTTGGATCAGACATACCTTTCATACTTTGTGCAAGTTGTTTAATTACTACTTCGTCACCTGGGTACTGTTCTCTTGATTTTTTTCTATCTGCATTACGTTCATCGTGCTTCATTACGTCTGACCAACTTGGAGTATCATTACGATAAGTCATTTCGCCTTCGTCACAACCATAATTTCCCCAACCGTCACATTCGTTTCCTTCTACATAATCATCTTCATCATCGTCCCAAACTTCATCTTCACCATCTTGATAGCCACTACCAGCACAATTCGGACATGCACCCATCATAACCAATTCACGTTCCCAATCGTAACTGCATCTATCTAATGCATCTTGTAATTCTTTGTATGCTATTTTTCTTTCTTCAGCATCATAATAATTATCAGGCTCACCTATCATTTTATCGTTTAGGTCTACATCATCCTTTAAACTGTCTTTGGCTCTTTGTCTTGCGGCCGGAGTTGCAGTAGCACCACCATCACCTGGATAAAGTCCAGTTTCATCATAGTACATTTGTTTTGCTTTTGTTAATATTTCTGGATTATCTAAATCACCTAGTGTAAAAGGAAATAGTTGATCTTCTCCTTTCTTTCTTAACCAATTAATAAACTCTGCATCCATGGCTGGATTTAGAGACTGTGCTTCGTTCGATTGTAATTTTTGTGATCTCCTTGATGTACCAGGCATAAATTTTGGAGACTTATAATACTCTTTGCCCTTGCCTAAATATTTTGTAGCAAAATCATCATCAGGCAAATTCATTGCCTTTTCATATTTCATTTTGAAATCTTGGAATGTTTGAGGAGTCTGTTTTATTTGCATCTTTTTAGTGTACAATTCAAAGTTTTGAAATGGACTAAGATGTTTTTGATATTGGAACGGACCTTTATCTGCAATAGGCTTGTTCATTGCACCAAGCATAGTTTCGCTTTCTGTTGCCTTCTCACCATACTTTTGCATATACTCTCGATCTAATTCTTCATCATCTATTTTATTTTTGAGTGTGCGTATTAGGTCTTCGAATGGTGCTTCTAATTCATATATAGAAGATTCTAGTTTGTTTTTGGCATCAAATACTGCTCTTTCTAAATATTCAATCTCTTTTAATATTTCTTCATTACTGAGCTCGTCAGCAATACTGCCTACCTTAGAAAGTATTTCTATGGCAGTATCATCGTATTTAATATTTTTAGTAGTTGCTCTAACGTCTGAATAGGCGTCTTCAACCCTGTCTAATAGGGCTTCGTCCTCTGGCGTCTCTGATAATACTACTATGTCTTTTAGGTTCATAGTAGTATTTATCAAAGATTGGAAAAATAAATTTTATTTAGATTCTTCCTTATAGATGGCCCATGCACCGTAGAGCAAACCTGCCCAAGCGGCCCACTTGATCAAAGGACTTGCCATAAGAGCTAGTAAACTAACTGCTATAATGACACCACCGTCCCATGATGTTCTCTCACCGAGTCTAGCCATGACCCAGTCTTTTCCTAGTTTTAAATAATTCATGATTGCACTCCTTTATTATTTAATTTTTAAGTTTAATCTGTCTGTGTGAAGAAACGATTGAATACTATGCTGTCTTTACCACGTACTTCGGCATCGAATCCAACCAGTTGTCCTAGTTTTTTGTAAGCATCGATTCTGTTATCGTTGCCTTTTTTATAGTGTGAGCTAATCCATTTAGATGTTTTTTCTAATGCAATGTGTTGTGCTGATGCAAAAGGCATCACTAATGGTGCCTCATCTAATTGCTTTTGGATATCTGATTTTTTGTTTTTTCTATTATAGTCTTTTGGTGACTTGTGAGCACCAGCACCAGACATATTTCTGCTATGCTTTGCTACTGGATTGTTTTGTTTTGGTTGTTTAGGTTTATTATTCTCACCAACAAGCGAACCTTTATAAGGGTGTTTAGAACTACCACCCTTATTTGGTTTAACTATTTTTGGCTTTTTGCTTTTGGCCTTAACCTGTTTAGGTTTCTTTTTGGCCTCGAGCTGAATATCCGAAAGACGCATTGTTTTTTATACTAGCGATCCGGCGTATCTAATAAGTATAGTTGCCGTACCTGCTGTAGCACCACCTTGTGTGATAGTAGCAATTAAGGCTGTTTGTGCAGAGTAAGTATGATCTGTTTGATCAATTACTTGAGCACCTTCAAAATCAAACGAAGTAAAAAGCCTATCTGGGTCTGCCGCATCTCCTACTGTGATATTTGTAGTTGCAGTTGCATTGGTCCAGTTACCTGTA
>MDTG01338889.1_pt1 | contig 12376 bp, 14 predicted proteins | sample 811421 | NCBI WGS metagenome assembly MDTG01 (sample SAMN05326645, study PRJNA326480) | marine metagenome | isolation source: seawater | place: Pacific Ocean: South East | collected 2011
GCAAACACATTAAATAATCACCAGCTTCCTGTATCATTTTCCAGAGTTTACTTGCGTTTTCTTTGTTCATGCCTGCTTAATTCTTCTTTTTCTTTTTTCTTCTTTTAATTTCCTTTTTTCTTTAAAAGTTAATTTGGGTTTTTTCATTACGCTGCTATCTTTAAATGATTTTCCACTATATCTTTTTGACATTAATTTTATTTATTTTTTTTCAACATTGGAAATATCAGCCCCAGTTGTTGGATCAAGCTCGATACCTAATGGTGTAATGTTTCTTGGTAGTGGAGTAAACGTAGACTCCGGATTATCTTGATAAGGTCTTTTTGTTATTCTAAACATACCAAACAAACCAATAATTATATGAAATATTGCTAAGTGAACGAAAAAACCATTCGTTCCATATTTCGTCATAAGTACGGTACAGAATATAGGTCCGATCATAGCTCCAATACCAAATATTATTTGTAATCCTGCTCCAGCAGCAACAAATTTTTCTTTTGGTATATAATCATTTACATAAGCAAGAGTCAGAGTAAATAATGGCAATGACATTCCAGCGTATAAAGTTGCGTAAACAAAAAACATTACTTTATCTACACCAAGACTAGTTGCTAAATACATATTTTGCAGAGAAGTTCCAGAAGCATTTATCGCAAGATAACAAAAAACTGCAGCGGAAAAAGAACAAATGATAATTATAATTCTTCTATCACCTTTGTCAGATAAAAAACCTATTGGCCACTGAAATACTCCTCCAGCAAAAGATATTAAAAATATTAATAGAGAAATTTCAAAAATAGTAAAGTTCATTGAAGCCGCGTAAACCGCAGCTAAAGTAAATATAGCTGAATGAATAAAGCCATTACAAAACATACTTACAGAGGCTAATGGCGAAACTTTGTATAAATCTTTTATTTTTAAAATTCCCAATTTTTTAAACTTCGGAGCTTTACGTTTTGTTAAAAGTATTGGAACTAAAGCAAGTGATAATAAGAGCGAAATTAATATGAAAGGTTCGTATTTTTCTGGGCTACTAAAATTTAATAAAAGCGATCCTGAAGATAGAGCAACCAAGGTCAAGAGCATGTAGATTGATAGAAGCTGACCTCTTGTTCTATTATTAGCTCGATCATTTAACCAGCTTTCCATTACAATAAAAATAGCTACTAAACTAAATCCAGTTATAAATCTTCCTGCTGTCCAGACAATTGGATTTACAAATATTGCATGAATTAAAATACTTAAGGAAGCCATTGATGCAAAAGCTGCAAAGATTCTAATATGACCTACTTTAGAAACCATTCCAGGAATTGTATTCGCTCCTATAAAATATCCTACAAAATATCCTGACATCATCGCTCCAGTCGCAAGAAAATTGAACTCTTCTATTACTGACCTAACACCAAGCAAGTTACCTTGAAAGCCGTGTGCGATCATAAGTATTCCGTAACCGGTAAATAGAGCCCAAGAATTTTTTAGTACTTTTCCCATCGAAGTGTGTAATTAAACTTTCAAAAGGGTAATTGCAACTAGATAATTTTTAATTTTTTTTAAGCGCAAGCGTTGAATGAATTGCAATTGTTATGATTATTATAGATCCGCCGATTATAGTTTCAATACTAGGCTGTTCTTTTATAACTAACCAAACCCAAAATGGACCAAAAATAGTTTCGAGCAAGAAGAAAAGATTAACTTCGGGTGCGGTGATATATCTAGGAGCCAACGTTACACATACAAATGGTACAGCAATACATACCATACACATTACAGGTATAATAATTAGATCATTATTTTCTAATTTTATTTGATCTACAAAAAACAAAGCAAATAATGCAACAAATAACTTTCCAATCATAGCAGATGGAACAAGGCTAATTTTTTTGGCTGATCTTATAATAACCGCGTTTACAGCTAACCCCGTTGCACAAATTAAACCTAAAAAATTTCCTAAAAAATCTCCAGCATCTATTGCATCATAAAATATATAAATTACAGCTAGAGTTGTAATAATTATAGCCACCCAAGTTTTTTGATCAGGATATTCGTTTAAAAAAAAAAGACTGATTATCGCAGAAAGCATTGGTGCTAAAGCGACCATAACCAAAGTATTTGCAACATTTGTATTTTCTATTGATATAACAAATACAATACTAGTTACTGCAAATGATAAAATAAACGCAAAACCATGCCAACCATTATTTATAATTTTTTTAAATAAACTAAATCTATAAATAAATACTAAACCGATTAAAATAGTCACAAACGGAATAAATCCTCTATAAAAAATTAAATTCCAAGAATCGATATTTGCAAGACGAATTAGAAGAGAATCTGGCGTAATAAACATAATGCCAGTAAAAGCGAGGAGCATACCTTTTTTTTGATTTGCCTTAGATGTTTTTGACATGATTTAATTATATATATGTTGACATCAATAGATAGGAGTGATTAAATTAACACATCGCGCCGATTTGAATCAGATTGCGGGCGCTTTAAAAATCCAGCTAAAGCGACATTCATCGACCACCGCTTTAGCCGGTGGTTTTTTTTTGTAAATCAATTTCAATTAAAAACCGGGTATTTAACCAAATTGTGCGCCCGACATTCGTCGAAGCACTAAAAAGGAGAGTAAAATGACTAATAAGAAAAGAAATTTAATCGAAAGATTAAATTCAGGACCTGTGATATGTGCAGAAGGTTTTCTTTTTGAAATTGAAAAAAGAGGATACATGGCTTCAGGAGAATTTGTCCCCATGGTTTCGCTAGAACATCCAGAGGCTTTAGAAAATCTTCACAGGGATTTCCAACATGCGGGATCAGATATAGTCCAAGCATTTACCTATAATGGTCACCGTGAAAAGATGAAAGTTATTGGTAAAGAAAATCTACTGGAACCTTTAAATAGAGCAGCTTTGAAGATAGCAAAAAAAGTTGCAACTAGTCCAATTGGAAAAGAATCTAATTTAATGGCTGGTAACATTTCAAATTCTAATATTTGGGATGTCAACGATCCAAAGACACATAAGGAAGTTGAGAAAATGTTTTCAGAAATGGTTGGTTGGGCTGTTGATGAAGGTGCCGATATGTTAATTGGTGAGACTTTTTATTATGCAGAGGAAGCTTACACAGCTTTAAAAGTTATGAAAAAAACTGGCCTTCCATCTGTTATAACAATTGCACCAATGGGCCAAAATATTATGCGAGATGGTGTTTCAATTATAGAAACTTGCAAAGAGTTGGAACAACGTGGAGGGGATGTTGTTGGAATGAATTGTTTTAGAGGTCCTGCAACAATGATGCCTTATATAAAAGAAGTTAGAAAAAATTTAAAGTGTCATGTCGCGGCTCTACCAATTAACTTTAGGACGACAAAAAAGCATCCTACTTTTTTTAATTTGCCAGATAACAATGGATGTACTTGTCCTACACCTCACGAGACACCATTTCCTACAGCACTAGATCCAATGCAATGTAATAGATACGAAATTGGAAAATTTGCTAAGGAAGCTTATGATATTGGTATAAATTATCTTGGAGTATGTTGCGGAGCTAACCCAATGTTAATTAGAGAAGTAGCCGAAGCCGTTGGTCTAAAAGTACCTTCTAGCAAATATAGAGAAGATATGTCTTCTCACTTTTTATTTGGAACGCACAAAAGAATTCCAAAACACCAAAAAAATTACAGGAGCAAAGCCTAAACCGAATAAGGTTTTCTTCTAAATATTTTTTTTACTAGAGGTTCAAAGTCTTTTAAAGTTAATGATTTAAAATTGGGATCAAAAGATTTTTGGTCCCAATTTTCGCAAAAATTTATTGTATCTTGGTAATATTTATGGCCTTTGTATTTATCTCTTTGATTTCTATTCCCATTTAAATGATGAGCATAATAATACATTTGAAATTCACCATGTTTTTGTATTATCCAATGGGTTTTTTCACTTACATAAGGTTTTAAAACTGCAGCAGCATATTCTGAATGATTTAATGGAGCTAACTCGTCTCCTATATCATGTAGTAGCGCCGCCACAATCATTTCTTCGTCAGCTTTGTCATTTAATGCTCGTGTCGCTGTTTGCAAAGAGTGTTCTAATCTTGTCACTTGGTATCCCTCCAAAGTATTATTCAATCCGCCCATAAAATTAATTAGTCTATCAGCAGTGCCTTCTATATATTTTTTTTCGTGTTTGTCTAAGAGCAGGTACTCCTCTTTTGTACCATCTTTCATTTGTTTAAATTTTACTTTTTCCATTTCAAATTAAATTTCCTTTCCAGGAATCTTAGTTTACCTTCTGTAGAGTCGTAATCAATATAACAACCTTTTAAAAATCTTTTTCCTTCATTTTGGCTGAACGAAGTTCTCCCATGAAGTGTTCTATGATTATCAAACATTATTACATCGCCTCTTTCTAACTTAAATTTTAATTCAAATTTTTTTGAAGAACATAATTTTGAAAAAAATCTTCTTGCTTTATAGAACTTTTCTAATTTATTTTTTTCTAATATTGGAACATAATCTAACCTAGGACTATGTCTTATTTGTTTTGGTTTTTCATTTTCATCAAGTTCAATAATCTCACCCCAATTTTCAAGTATTACATCTTTATCTACAAATCTGTATCTAACTTTGGTTGACGAAAGTATATTGAATAGATCTTTGTAATTTTTTTTTAAATATACGGCTACAGAAAATCCATCAACCACTGTTGAAAAACCTCCTTCTACTTCATTGCAAATACAATGCAATAACTGGATACATGGAATAGGTTTTCTATAAGGATTGTCCGTATGAGGCGCTATGTATTGATTGGTATAAGCAAGATCATTATAATTTTTTTCTGACCTAACATTAAATGTAATGCCAAAATTTGTTGGACGGACCGTACCAATTGAATTTGCAAATTTTACTAAAAAATTTTCATCTACAGGTGTTTTTTTTATAATAACAAAGCCATATTTGTAAAAATTTTGCAATAGATCATACATACTTATCGTATCAAACATATGCTCTCTGTAGTTTATTGCAGGTTTATATTTTAGTTTTGAATTCCATAACACAGGATTTTCATAAGGCAGATTTTTATTTAATTCATAAAATAATTCTTTAATTTCAAAGTTAAATTTAATTCCATCATTAAAATTTACATTTAACTGTCCATTGGTTATTGTGGCATTTTGTATTTTTAAATTAACATTTAATTCTGAGGGATCATACAATCTCTGATCAGTATTTTTATCATGTAAATGAACTAGTCTGGCTCTTTCACGAAGCCAAAGCGGATGTATTTCTAATTTTTTTTTTGGCAATTTTAAAAATACTTTATTTTTTGTAATTTCAATTCTCACGCTATTATTTTATATTTTTTTATTGTTATCCTCAATAAGAAGATATACTCAAACCTTACTGATTAATTTAAACCAAACATGAAAGTTTACGATATTTTAATTGCACTTTGTGTGCCAATACTACTGGGCTTTGGTTTTGTTATTGCCAAACCAGCTATGGAATATTTTCCGCCATATTTATTAATGGGATTACGTTTTACTTTACCTGCTTTGTTTCTTGTTTGGTTTTTTCCTATACCTAAGGGATTTTTTTTAGATTTATTTAAAGTTTCGCTAATAGGTAGCACATTACAATATGGTCTTACTTATACAGGTTTAAATATTATTGATGCATCATCAGCTGTTCTTCTTATTCAATTAGAAGTTCCTTTTGGAATAATAATTGCTTTCTTTCTATTAAAAGAAATTCCAAGCATTAAAAATGTGATTGGCCTAGCAATAGCTTTTGTTGGAGTATTTATTTTAACAGGAGCTCCCAATCTTGAGGGTAAGTTCATCGGTATTTTACTAGTTTTAGCTGGTGCATTTACTTGGTCGTTGGGAGCAGTTATGGCAAAACCACTAAGTAAAAAAATTGGAGCGTTTGCCCTAATGACTTGGTTATGTGTTTTTTCAGGACCATTACTAATTTTTATATCAGTCATATTTAATGGAAATCCAGTTCAATATATTTTGTCTGCAAATTTTAGTAGTTGGCTAACAGTGATTTATCTTGCACTTTTTATGCAGCCGGTTGCGTATGGTGCTTGGTATTATGTTTTAAGCAGGTATCCAGTAAATAAAGTTATGCCTGTTTTGCTGTTACTTCCTTTAGTCGGATTAATAACAGCTATTTTTTTACTTGGAGAGGAACCTCCGAAACAAGTATTTTTAGGAGGAATAATTATAGTCTTCGGAGTTGGTATGATATTATTTGGAAAAAAGAAATAATAGTATAATGAAAAAACCCTTACCAAAAAGTACAAAAGTAGTTGTAATTGGAGGTGGTGTAGCAGGCTGCTCATGCGCTTACCATTTAGCAAAATTTGGGTGGAAAGATACTATTTTACTTGAAAGAGACCAATTGACTTCCGGAACAACATGGCACGCAGCAGGACTTGTTAGTCAATTAGGTCCGTCAGCTGCCATAACAAAGATTAGAAAATATTCATTAGAGTTATACAAAAAATTAGAAAAAGAGATAAATTTTTCAAGCGGATTAAAGCTTAATGGAGCATTGTCTATTGCTACAACAGAAGGAAGATGGCAAGAACTTAAAAGACAAGCAACAACAGCACAGCTGTTTGATGTAAATGTAGAAGTTCTAAATATTAAGCAGATAAAAAAAATATACCCCATAATTAATGAAAAAAATATTTTGGGTGGAATCTTTATGCCAGGAGACGGACAAGCCGATCCCATTGGTGTTACTAATTTACTTGCAAAGGCAGCAAGAAACGAAGGAGTAGATATTTTTGAAAAATCACCAGTTGAAAAAATACTTAAAAAAAATGGGAGAGTTTCTGGAGTAATTGTTAATGGCAAAACTATTGAATGTAATTATATTGTTCTTGCGGCAGGGATGTGGTCTAGGCAAATAGGAGAAGATATGGGGTTTAGTATTCCGTTATACCCCGCGGAACATTTTTATGTAATTACAGAAGGAATAAATGAATTACCAAAAAATATTCCTGTTCTAAGAGATTTTGATGATAGTTTGTATTTAAAAGAAGACGCAGGAAAAATGTTAATAGGAATATTTGAAGGCAAATCAATTCCTGCATTTGATAAAACAAATAGAGTGCCTAATGATTTTTCGTTTGGTGAATTTCCAGAAAATTTTGATCATTTCGAACCGTATTTGCAAGCTGCGCTTACAAGAGTACCAATTTTAAAAAAAGCAGGAATTAGAAAATTTTTTGCAGGGCCTGAATCTTTTACACCAGATACAAATACACTCCTAGGTGAAATTCCTGGGTTTAAAAATTTATTTGCATGTTGTGGTTTAAATAGTATTGGAATTGGAAGCGGGGGAGGAGTTGGGAAAGTGACTGCTGAATGGATAATAAACGGCCATATAAATGAAGATTTATTTATTTATGATATTAAAAGATTTCAAAATTTTCACTCAAAAGTAAGCTTTATAAAAGAAAGAATCACAGAGTCATTAGGTGATTTGTATGGAATGCACTGGCCATTTAAACAACACAAAACGTCAAGAAATATAAAATTACTTCCTTATCACGAAGAATTAAAAAAGGCAGGAGCTTGTTTTGGTGTATCATCAGGGTATGAAAGACCCTTATGGTTTGCTTTAAAAAATCAAAAACCTGAGATTAAATATAGTTACAATTATCAAAATTGGTATCCAGCGGTAGAATATGAAACAAAAAACGCGCGAAAAAATGTTGGACTTTTCGATTTAACTGCATTTTCAAAGTATGATTTAAAAGGAGAAAAAGCGCATAGTGAATTGCAAAGATTATGTACAGCAAATATAAAAAATGAAGTGGGAAAAACAACTTACACCCAAATGTTAAATGAAGACGGAGGAATAGAAACAGATTTAACAGTAGTTTGCATGGAGGAAAATTATTTTAGAATAGTTACTTCAGCAGCAAATAGAGAACATGATAAATTTCATATCTTGAAGCATCTATCTGAAGAAGTGAATTTTAAAGATGTAACAGATGAAATTGCTTGTCTAGGAATATTTGGGCCTAGAAGTAGAGATTTAATTTTTAAACTAACTAAAGATGATTTAACTAATATAAATTTTAAATTTGGGACAGGAAAAAAGATTAGAATAAATGAAAAAGAAATTTGGATACAAAGATTATCATATGTAGGGGAATTAGGTTTTGAACTTTACATAAAAAAAAATGACTCAAAAGAAATATATAATTTGATAATTGATAAAGGTAAAGAATTTGATATTTCAAATTGTGGTATGTTTTCAATGGATACGATGCGGATGGAAAAAGGATATTTGCATTGGGGACATGATATATCCCCCGAAGAAAACCAATATGAAGCAGGTTTAGGATTTGCAATTAGTTTTAAAAAGAATATTAATTTTATTGGAAAGAGTGCTATTGAAAAAATTAAAAAAGAAAAAATTAAAAAAAGAATGATTATGTTAACGTTAAAAGATAACAATCCTGGATCTCCACTATTACTTCATGATGAACCAATATATTGTGATAACAAAATAGTTGGAAGAACTACTTCTGGAAATTATTCATTTAATTATAAAAAAAATATGTCTTTCGGTTATATAAATTTAACAGAAACAATGACAGCGCTTTCTAAAAAAACTTTTTTTATTGAAGTTGAGAAAAAAAAACATGAGGCAATATTACAAACTATCCCACTTCACGACCCGGAAAACAAAATAATAAAGAGCTAAATATGAAAAAAAATAATAAATTAATCTATTATAAATTTTTAAATTCTCTCCCAAAAAAACTTAATAAACTATATTTTAAAAAATTAAGAGGTAGTTTTATATTAAAAAATAAATCAAAAAAAAGAAATGGATTTGATCCAGTAACAAATATTGACAGAAAAATTGAATTATTTTTAAGAAAAGAAATTTTAAAAAGATTTCCAAAAGATGGCATTATTGGAGAAGAATTTAGAATAAAAAAAAGTAAAAGTGGATTTACATGGGTTTTGGACCCAATTGATGGAACTAGATCTTTTATAATTGGAAGCCCGACGTGGAGTAATTTAATAAGTATAAACTATGAAAATTTTCCAATTTTAGGTTTAGTCAATTTTCCAATGCTTAAAAAATATTATATTACAGGATTAAAGAAAAAATCTTATTTAGTAGAAAATAACAAAATTAAAACACTAAAAGTTTCTAAAGAATCTTCTCTACAGAAATCAAAAATAGCTGGAAATTTTTTTGGATATCTTTCTATAGGCCAACAAAAAAAAATATCAAATTTTACAAAACTTATGAGGTATCCTTGCTCTGACGCTTTAAGTTATTGTCAATTGTGTGAAGGTAAACTTAATGTAGTTCTTCAATGCTCAAATAAAATATGGGACGTTCATCCGATGATACCTTTAATTAAAAATGCAGGAGGTGTTATTACTACCTGGAAAAACGAAGATGCAAAAAATGGAGGGAATATACTTGCCTGTTCGAGTAAAAAAGTTCACAGTAAAATTATAAAATTGTTAAAACCTTTATGTAAATGATATCAGTTTCCAATTAAGTGGTGTGACAATATTCGAGTATGTTTTTCTAAACGGTGTTCAAATAGATATAAAGCCTGCCAAGTGCCCAAGATAATTTTTTTATTTTTTATACTCAAGGTTAATTGGTTATTTGTGATTGCACTTTTAATGTGAGCTGGCATATCATCCTTACCTTCAGTTGTATGTTTGTAGATTTTATTATCCATAGGGGCTATTTTGTCAAAAAATTTTTTTAAATCTTCTAAGACATCGGGATCAGCATTTTCTTGAATTATTAAAGATGCGCTAGTATGGAGAATATTAATATTTAATATCCCATTAGTAATTTTTTGTTTATTTAGCCAAGATGTTGTTTTTTGAGTAAAATCATACAATCCTTGCCCGTTTGTAGTAATTTTAATTTCTTGAAATACTTGATCCATATAGGAAGTATATATATATAAAGAGGCAGTATAAATTATCCACAGGCTGAAACAGTCAAAAAACCTATATTTCTCTTATTTTTTGGCGCTATTATTATCTAGCTATCTACATATAGTATGGTACTAAGTCTCATACGCTATTGATAGTTGATTCGATAGCACTTGTTTAAACAAGTAACTCAGGGAGGTGTTAAGTATGAAAATGCTTGCAGGTTTCGCGGGTACAGTCCGTAGTTTAACGCATGTAGTTATTGCGTTACTAGGATTAGGTATCGTTGTTTCGCTTCTTGGTGGAAATGTTCCATTCGTAAGCGGAATAGCTGACAATATAGTAGGACTAGTCCAGTCACTAGGTGACGCAGGAATAGTCGGCTTAATAGCAGCTATTATTATTTTAGGTTTTTATAAATAGATTTTATTCCGTTAGTTTTCCCTCTTAATGATTAACTAACGTCTAAAAACCTGACTATCCTAGCCTGGAATTTTGGGCTAGGATAGTAAGTCAACACAAAAAGGAGTTTATGAAAGCTTGGATCGTAACTATTAAGAACTATTTAAGACAATTTATTGAATTAGGTTTGCTTTTAATTGGTGTCTCTGTTTTTGCTGAAATATTATTTGGACCAGATGTTGCTTTTTTTGGATCTCAGGTCACAAAAAATTTAGTTGATCTACTTAATACTTTAGGAGATTCAGGTATTGCTGCATTAATTGTTATACTTGCTTTAATGATTGTTTACAGAAAATTATTAAAGTAAAAACAATAATAGCCTCATAAATCAAGCTCTTCGAGAGATTTACAACCAAAAGTAAATCGATTAAGCTAAGTCAATGGATATAAACCTTTTATCAGGGGCATTGGGTGCAGAGATCAGTGGTATTGATCTAAAAGACACGTCTGAGAAAAATTTTAAAACTATAAATAAATTACTTTTAGAACATAAGGTTGTTTTTTTTAGAAACCAAAATATTACTCCAAAAGAACAGTTAACATTAGCAAAACATTTTGGACCACTTGAAAAACATGTGTATGTAAAAGGACGAGAAGATTATCCAGAAATAGTTAGAATTATAAAAAAACCTCATGAAAAAAATCAATGGGGAGAAAATTGGCACAGTGATGTAAGTTATAATGTTAAGCCTACAAAAGCAGTTATATTAAGATCTGTTAAAATACCTCCCGTTGGTGGCGATACAATGTTTGCAAATATGGAGCTGGCTTGGGAAACGTTAGATAAAAACATTAAAGAAAAAATTAAAGATAAAAAAGCTGTTCATAGTTCCTTGGGTGGAGCATTTTTTACCGAGGAATATGAAGGAATGGAAAGTAACGGAAATAAAAAAGAATACAGTAATGAACATCCTATAGTTCGTACTCATCCTGAAACTGGAAAAAAAATATTATTTGTTAACTGGACATATACAAAAAAAATAATAGGTTTAGAAAAAAATGAAAGTGATGAAATTTTAGAAAAAATATTTGAACATCAAGCACGATTAGATTTAACTTGTCGCTTTAGATGGACAGAAAATGCTGTGGCAATATGGGATAATAGAAGTGTTCAACATTATGCTATATCAGATTTTTTTCCAGGCAGAGGTCTGGGTTATGAAAGAATAATGGACAGAATTGCCATTGAAGGCGATCAACCTCAATAATTTATTAGATGAATATAATTGATCAAATTATATCCTCTTATTTAAATAATAAATCTCTTTATATTGGCGAAAAAGTTACAATAAGTGAACATATGATACAAACTGCAATGCTTGCAGAAAAAGCAAATTGCTCCAGCAACCTTATTTGTTCAAGTTTATTACATGACTATGGACATTTTATTTCAAAAAACCCGGATGATTTAGTTAATAAAAAAAAAGACGGAAAACATGAAGATTTAGCTTTTAAATTTTTAAGTAAATATTTTATTGAAGATGTTGTTTTACCAATTAAATACCATGTTAAAGCTAAAAAATATTTAGCTAGAAATAAAAAGTATTACGATACTCTTTCTGATGCTTCAAAAATAAGCCTAGAGTTACAAGGGGGAATTATGAATAATAATGAGGCCCAAGAGTTTGAAAATAATAAATTTTTTAAAGATTCAATTAAATTAAGAAAATTTGATGAAAATGCAAAAAAAGCTGGCCTAAAAATTAAGCCTATAAATGAATATAAAAATCTTTTAATCTCTAAGCTTATATGACATTTGATTACATAATAATCGGGGCTGGCTCAGCTGGTTGCGTTCTTGCAAATAGGTTGTCAGAAAATTCAAATAATAAAGTTGCTATCTTTGAGGCAGGAAAACAAAGTGATATTTGGAAAGTTAAAATGCCATTAGCTTTATTATATACAATGCATGATCCAAAATATAATTGGAAATATTATTCTGAACCTGAACCTCATTTAAATAATAGAA
>MDTG01120013.1_pt1 | contig 12375 bp, 9 predicted proteins | sample 811421 | NCBI WGS metagenome assembly MDTG01 (sample SAMN05326645, study PRJNA326480) | marine metagenome | isolation source: seawater | place: Pacific Ocean: South East | collected 2011
CAAACTCTGCCCCCATGGCCTCGGCCATATTGAGAATCTCTTCAATATGATCGATGTTTAAACGATGCAAAACACAATTTAAAACCATAGGATAATCATATTTTTTTATTAGACCTGCTACTTTCTTTTTTAAATCGAATGTTTTAGTGCTGGACAAAAAATCATTCATTTCTTTAGTGCTATCTTGAAATGATAGTTGAATGTGGTCTAATCCAGCTGATTTTAAATTTTTTATTCTCTCCTCAGTCATGCCGATACCCGAAGTGATCAAATTAATGTAGTAACCTAAATTACGAGCCTCTTCAACTATTTCTTCAAGGTCTTTCCTGAGTAAAGGCTCCCCCCCTGACAACCCCAGCTGGGCTGCTCCCATTTTTCTTCCTTCACGCAAAACCTTGACCCACTCACCAGTGGTTAATTCATTGTGTTGCTTTGCATAATCAACAGGATTGTAGCAAAACACACAATTCAATGGGCATCTGTAGGTTATTTCAGCAAGCAACCATAAAGGCGGTGCAATATTTTTTTCTTTAGACTTTTCACTCAACTGCACTTTTTATCCATCCTTGATTTAAAGCTATTTCTATAAATGAAACAACATCATCCCGAAGACCTTTGGTATCAAATCGTGACTCAATGTCTGAAACTATTTGGTTTAATGTTTTTTCCCCATCTATACGGCTCATTATTTCACCAGCACTATCATTTAATTTAACCATACCTTCTGGATACAATAAAACATGAGCTTTTTGCGCAGGTTCCCATTGAAGTCTAAACAACTTTGAAATTTTAAATACTTGATTGTCAGAAATCATCTTAGCCGTTACCTTTGGGACCAGAAACATTAACCTCACACTGTTGCAACATAATAGCATCAGCGAGCGCCCATAAAACATCAAGCTTGAACTGTAAAATGTCTAATGCTCTATTTTGCAACGCTCTTGATCTACTAAAAAAATTTTTTGTAACCTCAAGGCCGTGCTGAACGTCCCTTCTTGCTTGGGTCAAACGGTATTTGAAGTATTTCATTCCTTCAGGATCCACCCAAGGGTATTTCTCAGGCCAAGTATCTAATCTTTGTTGGTGAATGTGAGGAGCAAAAAGTTCAGTCAAACTTGACGCAATGGCCTCTTGCCAACTTGTTTGTTTTGCAAAATTAACATACGCATCGACTGCAAATCGTGCAGCAGGAGCAACTAATTCCAAACTAACAATTTGCTCTCTTTTTAAACCAACTGCCTGACCAAGGCCTATCCACGCTTCTATCCCACCAGGATCATCTTCAAACCCGTCATGGTCCAAAATTCTTTGAATCCACTCTCTTCTAATTACAGGGTCAGGACAATTTGAAAGAATAGCCGCGTCTTTTACAGGAATACTAATTTGATAGTAAAAACGATTGGCAACCCATCCTTGTAACTGTTGTTTGGAAAGCTTTCCTTCTGCCATCATTACATGAAAAGGATGGTAAATGTGGTAGCTGGTCCCCTTCTGTTTTAGAAGTCCTTCAAACTCTTCCATGCTCCAAGGTTCAAGTACAGAAGAAGTAGTATCATTTGCCGACTCAAGATCAGTTAATATCGTTTTAGTCATCATAAGTGCCTCAATTCTAGCCTTTTTAGTTACAGAGTGATTTCCATTCCATCGAAAGAAACGTCTATATTGTTGTCATTCAATATTTTCCGCTCATTAGATTTCTCATTCAATATAGGATTTGAATTATTAATATGTATTAGGATTTTTCTAGGTCCATCTATTTTATTTAGCTCTTCAATCATTCCGCCTTGACCTGATTGCGGATTATGTCCCATTTCCCTTGCCAATTTTTTTGACAAACCATTATCTATCATTTCTGTATCAGTCCAAAAAGTTCCATCAACAAGTAACAAATCCGACTCTTTCATTGGTTCTAACAAATGACTTTCTATTGAAACAAGACCAGGGGAATAAAAAACTTTTTTTTTCGTGTTTTTATCCATAATCTGAACTCCAACATTGTCCCCTCTTCTAGGTTTACCCCTAAAAGGAGAAAAAGGTGGAGCTTCACTTTTAAGAGGCATGAATCTTAACTCTATATCCTGTACCTGAGGAATACTGATGAAATCATTAGACTCAATGTCAATTTCCACCCAATTAACCTTACAGTAAAAATCTAAAACATTAAAAATTGGATTACCAGAAGTAAGTTCATCCCTTACCTCTTTAGTGGAGTAAATAATCAAAGGACTAGATGACTCTCTCAGCATGAAGAGCCCTGTTGTGTGATCAATCTGCGCATCCATAAGTACAATAGATTTTATTCCCGAGTCTCGAACACTTCTAGCTGGTTGAAGTCTCAACCCCGCAGACTTAAGTTGCGTAAGAATATCAGGTGAGGCATTGAATAATAGCCAATCGTTTTCATTGGAGCTTACAGCAATAGAGGACTGAGTCCTTGCTGTATAACCCTCATGGCCTGCTCTGACATTAGAGCAATTTTTACAGTTGCAATTCCACTGAGGAAAACCACCTCCAGCCGCGGAACCTAAAACTCTTATATACATTTTAATCCTTTAACCTAAAAATAATTCGCCCGCACAAAAATGCGCGGGCGATTATCAAATCTCAATATTAATTACTTAGCAGCAACATACATTGTGATTTCAAAACCGAAACGAAGATCGGTAGCTGTTGGCTTGGTCCACATATGGATTCTCCTTTATTAAAATTAAAAAAAACTTCATAAGATCTAATTTAATTAACTAAACTAGAACTACTATGATCTCAATTATTGCTAGCAAAAAAATCATTGTAGTCACTCGACAAGCAATAATGAAAATCATTAATAACGCTAAGTGCTTGAAATTTATTAGGGTATACACTTAAAGTAAATTTAAAATTAAAGAATAATTTGAATAAAAAAAAATATTTTGAATCCCAAGATGGACACAGTATCTACTACGAGTGCGCTGGACATGAAGATGGAATACCTGTAGTTTTCCTTCATGGAGGACCGGGTAGCGGGTGTAGTGAAAGCAGCAAAAACTTTTTTGACAAAGAAAAATGGTTTTCTGTCTTTTTTGATCAACGTGGCTGTGGTTTAAGCAAACCACCTGGAGAAACTAAAAACAATGATACTCAAAAACTTGTCGAAGACATTGAAATGTTAAGAAAGCTTTTAGGAGTAAAAAAATGGGTTATTTTTGGAGGTTCATGGGGTTCAACACTCGCATTAAAATATGCATGTGAACACCCACAAAATGTATCAGCCTTAATACTGCGGGGTGTTTTTTTAGCAAGTAACACTGAAATAGATTGGTTTTTGTTTGAACTTAGACGATTTATTCCTAAAAATTGGAATAGCTTTGTTCAAAATATTCAAAACATAAATCTAAAAAATTACAATTCATCTGTAATTATTAATCACTACTATAAAGCTATATTCTCGGAAAATCGTGATCATGCTTTAAAAGCAGCTAATTTATGGAAAGCATGGGAAGAAGCTGGGATGAGATTAACCTACAGTCCTGACCAATCCGAAGAGACAAAAAACATCACTAATCACAGTTCTCAAAACAATGATGATAAAATTTTGTCTAGTATGAAAGTGCATCTTCATTATTTAAAGAACAACTGTTTTTTAAAAAAAGACGAGTTAATAAATAAAGTTAAGGTTTTAGAATCAATTCCAACTTTTATTATCCAAGGCCAACTAGATACGATTTGTCCTCCAGAAACAGCAGAAGCTCTTCATAAAAAAATGTCATGGTCTGTTATGAACCGAGTCAAAGGTGCAGGTCACGGTGCATATGAGAAACCAATCAAAAATGCTCTCATCAAAGCCTTAGAAATAGTAGAGGGTAAATTAAAAAATGGGTCTTAGATTTCGAATTAACATTTTAGTCACTCTGTTAATGCTTCTGTTTATGGGTTCAACAGCACTGATGCAAATCAATGACATAAAAAGACAAGTAAGAGAAGAAATTGAAACTGGTACTAAAGTAACGATTCAACTTCTAACAATTTTTTTATCTAGTGTTCAACTCAATTCTTCAATTTCCAACAAACAACTAATAGTAAAAAACTTTTTGGAAAATATGGGTAGAGTTCGAGCTCATGAAATTCAAATGATAAATAATCTCGGCGACCTTCTGCACAGGTCGCCACCAAGTAAATATAAAGCAGGAAGAGATGCACCTGAATGGTTTGCAAAATTAGTTACTCCAAAAACCCAGCCTATAATAATTCCTGAAAGAGGTTTTCAAGTAAAAGTTATTCCAAATGTTTCAAGATCAATATTAGACTCCTGGGATGATATTAGAAATATGGCAGTATTAGCAATAGGTTTTTTTATATTGTTAAATGTATTAGTGTTTTGGATAATTGGTAAGTCATTATCCCCTATCGAAAGTATAGTTGAGGCACTCAAAAAAATGAGTCGAGGTGATTTAAAAACACGCTTGCCTGATTACCCAATTAAAGAATTTCACTCAGTTACTGAAGGTTTTAATCATATGGTTCATGCAATTGAATTAGGAACCCTCGAAAATAATAGATTGGCATTAGCTATTCAACAATCTTCCGACGCTTTGTTAATCACTGACCCTAATGGAAAACTTGATTTCTGGAACCCTGCCGCTGTAAATTTATTTGGATACTCAGACAAAGAATTTAAAAAAAAGAACATCAGAGCACTTGCCCCAAAGGAACTACAACTTGAAATAGAAGAAGATTTTAAATATGTTCTTAACAAAAAAAGTAGAGTAGGATACGAAACTTTTAGAAAATCTATGCACCGTGAAAATATAGAAGTTTTTGTTCAAGTGTCACCAATAATTGAACCCAGTAATAAAGAAGTTTTAGGGGCTTTATTCGTTTTAAGAGATTTATCTGAGAAACGTAATGCAGAAAAAACACAAAAAGAGCTGGATAAAAATCGTGAACTCACAATCCTTGTTCAACAAAAACTTGAGGAAGAGAGAAAGGACTTAACCATGGAGCTACATGATGAGTTGGGTCAGTATGTCACAGCTATAAAAAGCATTGCCAAATCAATAGCGAACAGAAGTCAAGGTAAAGACCCAAAAACTTTTTCAAGTAGTACTGCAATTGTTTCGGCAGCGGGACAAATATATGACGCAGTCCACAACATAATACAAAGACTTCGACCTGTTGCATTAGAAAAGTTTGGTTTAAGTGAAACCTTGAAAGAAGCTGTTGATGAATGGAATAAAATAAATGACCTAATTGATTTTACTATTGTGACCCAAAACATTTCACTTTCAAACAAAGCTGAAATTTCACTTTTCCGAGTTGCACAGGAGTGCGTAAATAATTCCATTAAACATGCCCAAGCCACAAAAATAAAAATTGAGTTAACTCAAGCATTAAGAGAAAATGAAATACGACTATCTGTGGAAGATAATGGGATCGGTATTTCGATTGATAGATTAGAAAATCCAGATAGGTTTGGAATCAGAGGAATGAAAGAGAGAATGCAAGCTTTAGGAGGAGAATTAGATATCAAAACAAGCTCCCAAAAAGGTACTATCGTTGTTGCGTCTTTACCTTTAGATTCTAAATAAGTCACTTACATAATCATAATAAATGTATAAAAAATAAATGAAAAAAATTAAAGTTGTACTTGCCGATGACCATGCTGTAGTAAGAATGGGATTTAGACTACTTCTTCAAGATACAGATGATATTGAAGTCATTGGAGAAGCCAAAAATGGCGAGGAAGCTATTAAAATTTGTTCCGAAACAAAACCAAATGTTTTGGTCATGGATTTATCTATGCCAGGGATGGGAGGATTGGAAGCAATTGGAAGAGTCCTCTCAAAAAAAGATTCTCCAAAAGTTTTAATTCTCTCAGCTCACGAAGACACTATACACCCTAAAAGAGCTCTAAAAGCTGGTGCTATTGGCTATCTTTCAAAACGTGGAGCTGCAGAGGAACTGATTAAAGCTATACGACAAGTTTCCTCTGGCACAATGTATGTTGAAGCAATTCTTGCCCAGAAAATGGCAGTTCAACAATTTGGGGGTGATGTCACACCAGTGGATGTGCTTTCCGAGAGAGAATTCGATGTATTTATGTCACTAGCAAAAGGCCAATCAGTGAATAGTATTGCGGAGGTTTTACATCTTTCCCCAAGAACCGTGGGTACCCATTTGTACAATATCAAACAAAAATTGAACGCTAAAAACCAAGCCGAACTTGCAATAATAGCAGTTCAAAGCGGTTTAATAGAGCCTTAATTGTTTTTTAAATTTTTAACAATAGGTTCTATTTTGACTGCACAATACTTGAATTCAGGTATTTTAGCAACTGGATCAATAGCTGAATTAGTTAACAAATTTGCCGCAGCTTCTCTATAAGCAAAACCCATAAAAATAGACCCTTCAGGTGTAGCTTCATCCTGTCTAATAGAAGCTATGACACTTCCTCTTCTTGAGCTTAACTTGCAAATTTGACCCGGAAACAAATTATGTTTATCCAAATCTTTTCTACACATTTGAAAAGTTGGAGCAGGTTCTATCGCATTCAACACTGTTGCTCTTCTGGTCATACTTCCGGTATGCCAGTGCTCAAGTTGCCGGCCAGTTATCAGAACAAATGGAAAGTCCAAATCGGGAACTTCATTTGGAGGGGTTGGTTTTGTAGGAACCAAATTTACTTTACCATCCGATGTATCAAATTTTTCTTTAAATACAACTGAGTCACCAGGTTTCTTTTCATCCAAACATGGATAAGTCACACTTTCTTCTTCTTCCAATCTTTTCCATGTGATACCCCAGATAACATCCTTCATTGCATGGCGCATTTCATCATAAACTTCTGCAACCCCAGAATCTGGACCATTGTAATTCCAATCTAAACCTAGGCCTCTGGCTAACTGTTGTATGATCCATAAATCTTGCATGGCAATACCGGGTGGATTAATTGCTTTCCTACCCATTTGAACCATGCGGTCAGTATTTGAAACAGTGCCAGTTTTCTCAGGCCAAGCCGATGCAGGTAAGACAACATCCGCGAGCCAAGCAGTTTCAGTCATAAAAATATCTTGAACCACAAGATGTTCAAGGTTGGCAAGTGCTGATCGAGCATGATTTAAATTGGGATCACTCATGGCAGGGTTTTCGCCCATGATGTAGAGGCCTCTTACCTTATGAGGGTCAGTCTCATCAGAAAATACTTTATCCATAATTTCTGTGACTGTGAATCCAGGTTTATCACTTATGGGGGAGTTCCAAAATTTTTCAAACCAATGTCTTGCGTCAGGATTTGCAACTTTTTGATAGTTAGGAAGCATCATTGGGATCAAACCAGCATCACTGGCACCTTGAACATTATTTTGGCCTCGCAAGGGATGCAAACCAGTTCCAGGTCTTCCAATTTGACCTGTGATAGTAGCCAGAGCGATCAAGCACCTAGCATTGTCTGTTCCGTGAACATGTTGGCTCACACCCATTCCCCAAAGAATCATAGAGCCTTTTGATGTTGCGTACTCCCTTGCAACTTCCTTAATGGTGTTGACATCAATGCCGCACGAATGCGAAACATTTTCTGGGCTAAAAGGTTCGACTTTCTTTTTTAATTCTTCAAAATGATTAACCCTTGATTTTATAAAATCTTTATCAACCAAATCCTCATGAATAATAAAATGAATCATCGCATTTAATAATGAAACATCGCTACCCGGATTGAACTTCAAAGCTTTCCATGCGTAGTCGGAAATTTTTGTCATTCTTGGGTCAATTAAAACGATTTTAGTGCCATTTTTAGCAGCATTTTTCATCCAAGTCGCTGCTACAGGATGATTTTCAGTTGGATTTGAACCAATGATAATTACTAATCCAGCTTCAGAAACATCACTAACTTGATTACTAACGGCTCCAGATCCAACTCCCTCAAGCAGAGCAGCAACACTTGATGCGTGGCATAGTCTAGTACAGTGGTCAACATTGTTATTTCTAAAACCTGTTCTAACTAATTTCTGAAATAAGTAGGCTTCTTCATTGCTTCCTTTAGCAGAACCAAGACCAGCAAGAGAGCCAAAGCCATGTTTATCGCGAAGAGCTCTCAGACCACCTGAAGCTAGCTCAAGCGCCTCTTCCCATGTGGCTTCCCTAAAAATTTCACTCCAATGATCTAAACTATCTACCATTGATGGGTCTTTTTTAACGCCTTTTTTTCTAATTAATGGTTTTGTTAATCGTGATTTGTCATGCGCATAATCAAAACCAAATCTTCCTTTAACACACAACCTATTATGGTTTGCAGGTCCGTCCCGACCTTCAACAGATACAATCTTCTCCTTCTTGACATTGTACGTTAGCAAGCAACCTACCCCACAAAATGGACAGACAGAGTCAACTTTTTTGTCAACAGTTTGGTCTCCAATAAGGGATTTCGGCATTAAAGCGCCAGTAGGACAAGCTTGAACGCATTCCCCACAAGCAACACATGTGCTCTCACCCATCAATGTGTCTAAATCAAAAATAATTTTTGATGAAGCACCTCTACCAGAAACGCCAATGACGTCATTTGATTGTTCTTCTCTACAAGCTCTTACACATCTGTCACATTGAATGCATGCAGATAGATTTACCATCATTGCAGGATGGGATTGATCTTCCTGAATCTCTTGTCTTTTGTGATCCTCAAACGCTTTTCTAACTGTTATATTTTTTTTATCGGCCCAATCCGACAACTCACCATGAGGTAATTTTGAATTTCCATTTTTCCATTTGTTACCGACAGCTGGCATGTCTGATAAAAGCATTTCTAAAACCAAATTTTGACTCTTCCTTGCTCTCTCACTGTCTGTTTCGACTTCCATACCATCTTTGACTGCTCTGCAACAACTTGGGGCTAGAACTCTTTCACCCTTGACCTCAACAACACATGATCTGCAATTACCATCAGGGCGGTAACCATCTTTATAGCAAAGCCTCGGAACCTCCAAACCTTCTCTGTCAGCAACATCCAAGATTGTTTCACCTGAAAAAGCTACCGTATCTTTACCATTCAATTTAAATTTAACAGTTTCTTGTGTAATATTTTCGAGAAATTTTTCAGGAGCATTCATTTAACTTACCTCATGCGGAAAATATTTTTGAACACATGCAATTGGGTTTGGCGCAGCTTGACCCAACCCGCAAATTGAAGCGTCAACCATGACAGTTTTTAAATCATCCAAAGCATTTTTATCCCACAGTTTATTTTGCATAAGAGCCTTGGCTTTTTCGGTTCCAACTCTACAAGGTGTACATTGTCCGCAGCTTTCATGTTCAAAAAAACTCATCAAATTAACAGCGACTTCTCGGGCTGAATCAGATCTGCTGAAAACAACAATCGCCGCTGATCCAATGAAACACCCGTATGGTTGTAAAGTGTCAAAATCCAAAGGTATGTCGTTCATAGTCGCGGGCAGTATTCCGCCGGAAGCACCTCCTGGAAGGTAACCGTAGAATTCATGACCTTCAGCCATACCACCACAATATTCATCAATGAGTTCCTGTATTGTTATACCCGCAGGTGCTAGCTTTACACCAGGATTTTTAACCCTGCCGCTTACACTGAAGCTTCTTATGCCCTTCCTTCCATTTAGACCATAGCTTGAAAACCATTCAGAACCTTTTTCTAAAATATCTCTTACCCAATAGAGTGTTTCATAGTTATGCTCTAATGTAGGTCTACCAAATAATCCAACCTCTGCAATATAGGGTGGTCTCATGCGAGGTTCTCCTCGCTTTCCCTCAATACTTTCAATCATTGCGGACTCCTCACCGCAAATGTATGCACCAGCACCTCTTCTAAGCTCGATATCTGGTAATTTGCAAGGGGGAGAGTCTTGTAATTTTTTTATTTCCTTTTCCAAAATCTGCCTACAACCATGATATTCATCTCTTAAATAGATGTAGCAAGAATCAACATCAACAACTTTTGCAGCAATCAACATTCCCTCCAAAAACCTATGCGGATCGCGCTCAAGGTAAGTTCTGTCCTTGAAAGTTCCAGGTTCTCCCTCATCTAAATTAACTGCCATTAATCTAGGACCTGGAAAACTGTTAACAATTTTCCACTTTCTTCCTGCAGGAAAACCAGCGCCACCAAGACCCCTCAAACCAGAATTTTCCATTGTTTGAATGATCTGGTCTTTAGGTAATTCGCAATCATCTACTTTTCTGGCAATCTCATACCCGCCGTTTCTCAAATAAGTTTCGAAATTAGTTACAGTTGGAGACACCGAAAGATCTTCAGCTAAACTTGGGAGGCTTTTACCAAGAAAGTCAGTTGGACAGAAAGAAGCTTCGGAGGACTCACAACTATCAACCGATGCTGGTAAAGGGTGACTAGTTTTCTTTTCGTAAACTAATTTTTCAACTTTCTCAGGTGTGGCAAAAGCAACAGGGTTTTGATGGACTACAGCTGCAGGTGCTTGCTCACACCTACCAATACAAGGAGCTTTGATGACTTTTATGTCGTTTGGAAGAGTTTTGGATAGACTTTGAAATAGTTTTTTTGCACCAGCCAGCTCACATGCGATTCCATCACATATCCGAATGGTAATTTTGGGAGTTGTTTCAGCGTCATCAAGCAAATCAAAATGATGATAAAAACTTGCAACTTCAAAAACTTCAGCCATTGGTAATTTCATCTGTGAAGCAAGTGCAACTAAGTGTCTAGATCTTAACCCTGAAAAGTTATCCTGAATTAAATGTAAATTTTCTATCAGCAAGTCACGGCGAGAAAAATTGATACCAGCAAGTTTTTTTATTTCATTAATTGAAATAGTATCAGGCTGCCTACCTTTGGGTTTTTTATGCCCTTTTTTTCTGCGCTTTAGCTGATTTCTGAGCTCATTCGCATCACTAATTACTATAGTAGAAATTTTAATTTCCCCCCAAAAGACTAAAGTTACTCATACAAATAATATATTTATTTTTTTACGTTTATAAGCAGACTTTATGCCGGCTTGAAAGTTCTGTCTAATTCAAATAAAAAATAGCTTGCTTTTTTTTTTGAATATACGTAAAAACCCTACGGGTTAGTAAAAGAACTTATTTGAGACAACCAAGCTGAGTCTTTTGCCAACTCCAAAGCTTTCTGTTGAGCAATTGTTAAGTGTCTTGATGGCGGCATTAGCAAACCAATTGGTGTTTGAGCCTTTGGGTTTATCAAATGTGAGATAAATAGCCCATCAAAATTCTTGGCTATACTCGCAATAGAGCCTGGCAAAATAGTAGAAAGCCCACTATTTTGAACTGACAATAATAAGGTAAATATTGAATCAGTTTGCATGCAAGGTCTGATTGTAATGCCAACAGCCCTGAAAAAATCGTTGACTAAGACTCTATTATGCATCTCTGCAGTAAGTAAACAAAGAGGTTCCTTGGCTGCTTCATACCAATCAACCTCCTGGGTGATTTGCGACTTTGCTAATTTATTTACATTACTTCTTATCAAATAATACTTTTCAGAATACTGTGGTGTGACGCTTGATTCACTGGCGTTTAGTTCAAATCTATCGGTGTATCCAAAAGCCATATCAACAGTTAAATTTTCGATACTAAGGTCAATTTCTTGTGAAGCCATCGATCGAACAGTTGGTGTAATACCACTAAAATTCTTTTGCAAAACAACAGCAAACCTTGAGGCCAAAGGAAGTGCACTTGGGACGGACCCGATTATTAAGTTTCCTGAGGGTTTTCCTTTTCTGCTAGAGATATCTTGTTTAAGAGATTCAGTCTCATGCAAAATTTGATGGGCACTTGCAAGCACCCTTTTGCCTTCATCAGTTAATCCTTCAAAATTTCTACCTCTATTGACTATCTTGGTGCCTAGCTCGTCCTCCAAAGCTTTAATGGCATTAGAAAGCGCGGGCTGAGTTATATGACAAGCTTGGGCAGCGCGACTAAAATGCTTGTGTTGTTCAAGGGATACTAAATAACGAAATGTATCAATAAGATTCATAATTAAGATTATGGTTTATTCTTTATAAAATAGTAATTGATTACTAAATAAGAAAGGAATTTATTTGTATGAAGTATGACTTGATTGTACTTGGTGGGGGTTCCGGGGGCGTTGCTTGTGCTAGAAGATCTGCTGCACTCGGAGCAAAAGTGGCTCTACTTGAAGCCGATAGGCTTGGAGGAACTTGTGTCATCAGAGGGTGTGTTCCAAAAAAACTACTTATGTATGCCAGTGGATTTAAAGATGCTTTAAATGACTCGCAATTTTTCGGTTGGGAAAACCAAAACAATTTAACTTTTGACATGAGTAAGTGGCAAAAAAGTAAAACAAAAGAAATACTTAGGCTAGAAAAACTATATGAAAAACTTTTAATTGACAGTGGTGTGGATGTAATCAAAGGTCATGGAAAGTTG
>MDTG01406495.1_pt1 | contig 12375 bp, 6 predicted proteins | sample 811421 | NCBI WGS metagenome assembly MDTG01 (sample SAMN05326645, study PRJNA326480) | marine metagenome | isolation source: seawater | place: Pacific Ocean: South East | collected 2011
AGTGTTGTTTTTCCTATTTATTCATACTTTAATGGTGGACTAGATTCTATTTTATGTGATTCCACTATATATCTTAATTTAACAATTAATGATAGTTATATTATTAATGAATCACCAGGTTCTGGTTCTGTATCATATTGTGATTCATATTTTTGGCCTGTAAACGGAACTACTTATAATTCTTCTACAGTTGATACAGTGAATTTTTTAACTATTAACGGATGTGATAGTATTCGCATACTTAATTTAACTTTAAGTAACTCTACATCTACATCTTTCTCAGATGAGGGATGTGATAATGAAGAATATTTATGGATAACCAATAATAATGATACAATTTTATTAGATAGTACAGGTTTATATACACATATAAGTACTAATAATGTAGGATGTACTCATACCGATAGTATATTCTTTACACTTACTCAAAGTTTCTCAGATTCTTTAACACCAGAAACTCCACCTGCTGTCTGTGATTCTTTCTTCTGGGACGTAGGAAATTCAGGATTTGGAGTTACTTATTTTACTGGTGGTCTTAAAGCTTCATATTTCACTAATCCTAGTAATGGATGTGATAGTGTTCATTGGTTAAATTTAGATATGGAATATACACAGTCTTATTCAACATCAATTGATTCATGTGATTCATACACTTGGATTGATGGTGTTAATTATAATACTAGTGGCACATATACTTATCTTCAATATACTCCTAATGCAGCATGTACAATAACAAATACACTTAATCTAACTATAAGAAATAGTACAACAGGGTTTAGTACAGATACGGTGTGTGAACCTTTTATTTGGTGGGGTGATACTCTTGATGTTGATACTATTATTACAAAGGTATTAACAAATTCTGTAGGTTGTGATAGTATACATACTTTGGATCTTACTGTTGCTGGACCAACTAGCACGTTAACTTCTGCAACTTCATGTGATTCGTATACTTGGAATGGAGTTTTATATACTACAAGTGGTTTTAAAGCTCATATTTCTACAAATAGTTTTGGATGTGTCCATACTGATAGTTTAGACCTAACAATTATTACTACTGTAAACACGCATATTTACGATACAGCTTGCCATACTTATACATGGCCTTTAGCTTCTCAAAATTTTGACTCTACAAATGTGTATCCATATATTGAAGTGAATGCGTGTGGAGGTTATGATACTACTTTCTTGCATTTATTTATATTCGAAAGAGTATATGGGTCTGGTGCGGATACTGCTTGCAATAGTTATGAGTGGCTTGGAAATACTTATGATTCAACAGGTTCTTATTTAGACACCTTAGTTTCTTCAGTAGGTTGTGATAGTGTAGCTACTTTAAATTTAGTGGTTTATTATAATGATTCTTCATATACCACTTTACATAATGTGTACTGTGATACATTATTTATTGAAAGTGATACATTAACAACTGATGGAATACATTATGTGTTAGCAGATCAACCAACTATTAATGGTTGTGATAGTATTATTGTTGTGGATCTAGATTTAGATTATACTGTTTATAACACAAATTCTATTACTGTATGTGATACTTTCTATTGGTATGCAGATACTATTGTTACTTCAGGTCAACATAGTCATATTTATGTAGGGGGTGCATGGACTGGGTGTGATAGTGTTGTGGTATTAAATGTTACTATGGCATATTCTTCTGATACAATTGATGTACAGTCACATTGTAATGTATATACCTGGATTGATGGAATAACCTATACATCATCTAATAATACTGCAACTTACAGTTATATAACTCCTGCAGGTTGTGACAGTACTATTCATTTATCTCTTACAATAAATTATACTGATACAGCTTCTAGTACAATTGACACACTTTGTGTACCGTTTGCATGGGGTAATACAGTAATTACTTCTCCTGGAATTTATACAGAAACATTTATGAATTTAGGTGGATGTGATAGCGTTCATACTGTTACAATTTCTAATATATTAAATAATACAGAAGGTGTGAGTTCAGATACTGCATGTGATACTTATTCATGGGAAGGAATGATTTATGATACTACAGGTTCATATACTCAAGTATTTACAAATAGTATTGGTTGTGATAGTACCCATACTTTAAACTTATTTGTAAAGTACAGTGTTACAGGTTCTAGTTTAGATACAGTTTGTGATCATTTAATATGGGGTAATGACACATTAACTTCATCAGGTATTTATACTCAAACATTCACAAGTTCATTAGATTGTGATAGTGTTCATACTTTAGATTTACATGTTAAATCTAATACAGGAAGTACAGATATTCATGAGTCTTGCGGTCCATTTATGTGGCAATTAGATAGTGTTACATATAATACTAGTAATAATTCTGCTTTTGTTATATATAATGCAATAAATGGTTGTGATAGTATAGTAACATTAGATTTAACTGTAAATGATAAACCTGAAGTAGTTGCATCACAGATATCTGGAACAATTAATTGGGAAGCAATTATTACTGGAGGAACACCTGCATATATTATTACATGGACTGATCCGCAAGGATTCTTCTCTAATGTATCTCCATTAGTTCCAACTATTAATGGATGGTTTAGTGTTTATGTGGAAGATGCAAATGGATGCTATTCAGATATAGATTCTTTTGAAGTAAATTTATCTACAGTAGTAGATGTTAAAGATATTTCAGAATTAAGTATATATCCTAATCCAGCTTCTGATTATATAACTATTGAGTTTACAGCTACTAAGAAAGAAGACTATACAGTTAGAATTATTTCTACTAATGGTTTAGAGGTATATAAGGATAAATTAATTCAATTAAATGGTTATTATAAAAGTAATATTGATTTATCTACTTATGCTAAAGGAAATTATTTAATAGAGATTAGTTCTAAAGAATCTAAAGTATTCAGTAAAATTCTATTACAATAAAATATATTATATATTTAATATAAAGGGGAGTCTTATGGCTCCCTTTTTATATCTCTTATCTTTTATAATAGTTTTTTTATATTTACAAATAATAATGATTTTATGAGATTAAATAGAATCTATTTTTTAGTGTTTTTATTTTCTATTATTAATAATTTAGCTTTTAGTCAAAATTATAATGATGGTCCAATAGAGATTAAAGTAAAATTACGAGAAATTGGTAATTATTATGAGGGTGATGATTGGTCTGTATTTGGAACTAATATTAATTCAGAACCTGAAGACTTTACTTATAAGTTATGGTTTAGTGATAATTTAAATATTCATCCTTGGATTGGTTACGGCCCTCTAGGAAATCCTATAGAAGGAATTGATAATATTATAAATACACAAGATGATTTTGCGTATACAGATGATATTGTTCAAGTCTCCTTGTCTGGTACTAATTCTCAAGATTTTAATTCCATAGTTTCTATACTTACTTATAATTCTACTCTAGTTCCTGAATTCTTAAAGATGAAGTTCTTTGGATGGGAAGATGATAACCCATCTGATCCTTTTACATCATTATCTTGGGCTGGAGTTACCATTAACAATACAGGTTATAGAAATGTTTTTGAATCAGCATATTGCCAATACACACTACCATGGTGGTTAGGTGGTGGTTGTGCACCATTAGCATTTCAAGGAGATGATTATTCCTGTGATGCAGAGCCTTTTTATTCAGGATTAAATTGGAGATATACTTCTGGACAAATACAAATACCACCATGTCAATTTTACTCACATGGTCAAATTACAGGATCAGGTTGTGTTAATAATTCTAACAATGCACCTGCTCCAAATACGGATACGTATTATAAACCTCATATTGAAACAATGTGGAGATATACAAATGGAAATTCTTTTGCTCATGCTATTGATTTAGGTATTTTACAACCTCTTCCTGGTGTTTCGCATTTCAATAGTAATATATGTTATAGTAATTATTTTAATGCAAGTATAGGAAACGATGTAATATATTCATTTGATATAAATAATCCTACCGGTGTTAATATTTCATTATGTGGAGTAAATGGCGCACAATTTGATAGCTATTTATACCTATTATTTGATAATGATACTATTAATGCTATAGAAATGAATGATAATTCTTCATGTGGCCTACAATCTCAAATAAATGCATCATTATGTGATGTTGGCACCTACTATATAGTTGTTGATGCTGTTGCAGTATCAGACACTGGTACATTTACTATAACGCTTACAGAAGATGTTAATAATACTTTCTTTGTAGTGGATTCAATATCTAATTATAATGGAAATGATATATCTTGTTATAATGGAAATGATGGTAAGATATACGCTAAAATAAGTGGCGGTTCACCTCCATTTATTTTTTCATGGACAAATTCAATTTCAAATATTACTACTACTAACAGTACTAATAACTTTATAGATTCATTGATTGATCTTTCTGCAGGCTCTTATTTAGTTAATATTATAGACTCTAAGGGGTGTTCATTACCTCCTTTAAATATAATTCTTGATAACCCATCTGAGATATCTGTTGATTCTTTTAATACTACAGATGCTTCTTGTTATGGATATAATGATGCTGCAATTTTTATAAATAATGTGGTTGGTGGATCACCTAGTTATAGTTATTTATGGAATACAAACCCTATTCAAACTGGAACAAATGCTACTGGATTATTAGCGGGACAGTATACAGTTACTGTTACTGATAATAATTTATGTAGTATTAATGTACAATACATAGTTTCACAACCCTCTGCACCTGTGGTTAATTTAAATAGTACAACAAATCCTTTTATTAGTACTAATCCGTTAACTTATGAAGTATGCGATGGTAACGATATAACACTAACAGCGTCAGGATTAGTTTCATATACTTGGTCACCCAATTTATGGTTAAACTCTACTATAGGTTCTACAGTTGTTTCATCTCCAATTAGCCCAGGTATTACATATACTTGTACAGGTACCGATATTAATGGATGTGAAATAGATACATTTATTAATATAAATGTTGTATCATCTATTAATATATCTTCTAATAATCCAAATCCACAAGTTTGTTATGGTGAAAATGTATCAATTACCTTAAATGGTGCTACTAATTATACTTGGTTTCCTCCTTCTTATTTAAATACAACGACTGGATCATCTGTTATAATCACTCCATTAGACACTATTACTTATACAATAACTGCTGAAAATTCAAGTGGTTGTACTGATGAAATTGATTTTTTTGTAGATGTGCTACCTGCTCCTAATATATTAGTAAATGCAACTTCTTTATCTGTATGTGAAGGTAATTCTGTTCCAATAATTGCTTCTGGAGCAAATTCTTTTACATGGAGTCCATCATCGGATTTAAATACTAATATAGGTAATGTTGTAAATGCTACCCCCTTACAGTCCACGCAGTATAAAGTAGTAGGTGTTAATTCATTTAATTGTATTGATAGCTCATATATAACTATTAGTGTAAATCCTTTACCAAACTTAAATATAATAGGTTCAAATAATATATGTGAAGGAGATACTGCGTCACTTATTGTAAATGGTGCAAGTAGCTATATTTGGTCCCCTGCAAATGGTTTAAATACTACTAATGGTAGTTTGGTTCTTGCCACTCCTTCTATGTCTCAGAGTTATATTGTTACAGGTACAGATTTGAATTCTTGTGTTTCTTCAGTTTCTCACTCTATAACTGTTTTATCTAATCCAAGTATTTTTATATCTGCAAGTAATGATACGATTTGTAAAGGAGATATTTCCTTACTTACAGCTGGTGGTGCAACATCATATACTTGGCAAGCCCATCCTTCTTTGAGTACTAACACAGGAATTACTACTTCTGTAAATCCAATAAATAATACAATTTATTCAGTTACAGGAAAAGCTGCGAATAATTGTTCTTCTATAGCTTTTAAAGAAATCATTGTTAATCCTTTGCCATTATTAGATGTGAATCATAATACAGCTATTATTTGTCAGGATAGCAGTTTGTTTTTGGAAGTAAGTGGTGCTATGGATTATATTTGGTCTCCTGCATTAGGATTAAATACTACAATTGGAAACTTAGTTTTAGCTCAACCTTATACTTCAACTATATATACTGTTACAGGAATTGATTCTAATAATTGCTCAGATGTTATTTCAACAAATATTTCAGTTAATCCTAAGCCAATTCTTACTTTGTCTCCTACATCAGCTAATGTTTGTCAAGGAGCTGATATTTTAATTGAAGCTTTTGGAGCTTTATCATATTCATGGAATCCTTCTTTTGGATTAAGTTCTACAAGTACATCTTCTGTAATTGCAGCTCCTTCTTCATCAGTAAATTATACAATTACAGGTACTGATATTAATAATTGTCAAGGGACAGCTAATTTTCAATTAAATGTTGGTGTTAATCCAGATATAAATATATCAACAAGCAATAATATTATATGTGAAGGTGAAAGTACTTCTGTTTTAGTAAATGGTGCTAATCAATATATTTGGAGTCCTTCAAATAACCTAAATACTACATTTGGTTCTATGGTTATAGCAAGCCCTGATATTACTACCACATATTTTGTTGATGCTATTGATAGTTTAGGATGTGAAGATAAGGATAGTATTACTATTACTGTTAATCAATTACCTATTGCTAATCTATTACAGGATACATTAATTATTTGTGATATTGATACCGCCGCTATTTTGATTGATATAATTGGTATTCCACCATTTAATATACTATATTCTCTAAATAATGCGTTAGAGCCTGAGTTGAAAGATGAATTTTCTAACTCTGTAATTATTAAAGATAATAGACCTGGTGATTATTCATTGATTAGTATTGAAGATAATAATGGTTGTATTAGTGTTGGTGCAGATGATATTTTTGTAGAGGTTATTGTAACTCCTAATGTAGATTTTTATTATTCTCCATCCTTAAAAGATGAGATATTTAAAAAACAGATTGAGTTTACAAATATATCTTCTAATGCTAGTGAATATATTTGGTATTTTGGTGACTCTATAGGTAGTTCATCAATTTTAGAAAGTCCTATATATGAATACGAATATCCTGGTAATTATCAAGTTACCTTAGTTGGTTATAATAGTGATTGTTTTAATGAAATGACTCATGAAGTATATATAAAGCCAGTATTTACACTATATATACCTAATTCTTTTTCTCCAGCAGGATCTATTGGTATAAATGATTATTTTCCTTGGGAACCCTGCTATGACCCACTAAACAATATTAATGATTTTGAATTTTTTATATATAATCGTTGGGGTCAACAAGTTTTTTATTCAACAGATAAATGTAATACTTGGGATGGGAAAGTTAATTCAAATGGGGGAGTTGTTAATGGTTATTATTCTTATGTTATAAATATTGTAGATATTATTGGTGATTTTCATACTATTAACGGTAATGTATTGATAAATTAAATTTGTATTTTTGATATTATATATAAAATATGAGTAAACTAGTTCAGATTTTAGATAAAGTAATGGTTAGTCAGAAAATCAAACGTCTTTCATGGGAAATATATGAAAGAAATATTGAATATAAAGATATAATTTTGGTAGGTATTTCTAATCGAGGATTTACTTTTGCAGATAAATTAAAAAAAAATATTGAAGACATTTCTAATATTAAGGTTGTATTAGCTCATCTTGATTTAGATAAGGATAATCCTTACAATAAGGATGTTTCAATTGATATAACCAGCGAATTATATAGTAATAAAGTTGTTTTACTATGTGATGATGTTCTTAATTCAGGGAAAACTTTAATGTATGCTGTAAGAAATTTTTTAAATACGCCACTTGAGAAATTATCTACTATTGTTCTTGTTGACAGGAATCATAACACGTATCCAATTAAAGCAGATTATGTTGGTCTTTCTCTTGCTACTACTTTAAAGGAATATGTAAATGTTCGATTAACTGGTGATAATCAAGGAGTGTATCTCTCTTAATATTTTTTCTTTGCTTTTATTTTCTGCGTTAATAATATATTTAGCTTTATTATAAATTGATTCTCTCTCATTAATTCCTTTTTTAATAAATTTTTTTAGTTCTTGATTATTTAATAAATTTATTAGTGGTCTATTTTCTCTTTCGTTATTTAGTCGATTATATATGTTTATGTAAGAATTTTTCAAATAAATACTTATTCCCTTGCTTGTGATTTTTTTTATATTGTTATTATATATTGGCATGCCACCTCCACATGAGATAACTTTATTTCCCTTTATGTTGTCTAAAAATTTTTTTTCTTTATCTCTAAAATAAGCTTCTCCATATTCATTGAAAATTTCTTTTATACTTTTCTTTTCATCATTAGATATTTTAGTATCAGAATCTACAAATGGTAATTTTAAATCTTCAGATAGTTTTTTTCCAATTATTGATTTTCCTGCACCCATATATCCAATGATAAAAATCATTATATTTTTTTTCATTTTTAAACAAAATACTTTTAACAAATTTAAGAGTTAATTTCTTTTATATTTATTTTATAAAAATATTTTTTACTGTAAAGAATTTTATATTTTTGCAGCCATTAATCTTAGACCTGGTAGCTCAGTTGGTAGAGCATCTCCCTTTTAAGGAGAGGGTCCTGGGTTCGAGCCCCAGCCAGGTCACTATCTAAACAATATCCCGCTTAGGCGGGATAATTTTTTATCGCCCAGATGCTGAAATTGGTAGACAGGCATGGTTGAGGGCCATGTGTTTGTATAAACGTGCGGGTTCGACTCCCGCTCTGGGCACATTATCCTCCCACACGTATAGTTTTGTATCCTTCTTTATTTAGTATTTCAATTACTTTATCTCTTATATTTCCTTGTAGAATAATTTCTTTATCTTTTACACTTCCGCCAACTCCACATTTTTTTTTTAATAATTTTGCTAGCTTTTTATATTCGTTATCATTAGCAATATAGTTTTTTATACTTACTGTGAATTTACCTGCTTTATGTCTATTGAGAAATACTTTTAATGTTTGTTTGCTTTCTTCTAATAAATTTTCATTTTCATCCTCATAATATTCAAATTTATATTCCGGATTAGTTGAGTATATAATTCCTTTTTTATTTTTTTTCATCTTTAACAGAATATTTTTAAGTTATTTGGTTTTATTTCAATATTTATTGGGTTTTTTACTTTATTTGGCTCTCCATCAGTATGTATTAATTGTTCATTACATATAATCTGAATCTTCTTTGTTTTAATTATTTCAATATATTTTGTTTTATGAATATTTCCTAGATATAAATGATAAAGGAATATAGGAATCTTCCACTTTGCAAATTCTTTTACAATTACAATTTCAATTTTATGATCATTTATTATAGAAAGTGGAGATATATTAATATCATTTCCATACTGACTTGCATTTGCAAATGCAATAAAAAAAGCTTTTACTTTTATTTCTTTTATCTTATCTTTAATTATGTATTCTTTTGGCTTATATGTTAGTTCTTTGAATATGATTTTAATATATTCAATAAATCCACGCTTTTCTAATGATGAAAAAATATTAGCTACATGTGCATCAAAACCTATACCTGCTACATTTACGAAAGGAATAGTATTGATTTCTGCAGTATCAATGCTTCTTATAGTACATTTATTTAATTGTTGAATAGCTTTATTAATTTGTTTATTCATACCAATATGATAGGCAAATCCATTACCAGAACCACATGGTATAACACCTAGTGCTGTTTCTGTATTAATTAATGCTTTTGCACATTCATTTACCGTACCATCACCACCAACAGCAATAACAATATTTACTTTTTCTTTTATAGATTTTAAACTTAATAAATATCCATCACCAGCTTTTTTCGTATATACTATATCATAATTTCTGTTTTTTAGATATTTATCGATACTTTTACTTATTGACGCTTGTGTTCCTGTCCCTGATATTGGATTAATAATAAATCTAATTTTCATAAACCATATTATTTTTTATTAAACTTTCATTATAGGTTTGTTTAATAGCTTTTAGAAGTCGAATATTATTTTGATTAGGTTTTTTTTCTTTAGTTAAATCCCAATCACTAAATTCAATATATTGTTCTAATATATTTGTTGTAATTCCTGTTTTAGTAATTAATTTATATTCATTAGATATTCTATGTATACTCCAATCTTCATTATTAAACATTGATTTGCCAAAAGAAAAGTGAGGTTTTTGATAATTAATTAATTCTAATATTGTTGGCATAATATCAATTTGTTGGACAATATTATTATTTACACCCTTTATTGTACTGTCTCCTTTAAATATAATCATTGGTATTGCATATCTTCCAATTTTGTTTTTATATTTTTTATTATATGATATTGGAGAAGTATGATCTGCGGTTATTATAAATATACTATTTCGAAACCATGGTTCTTTTTTTGCTTTATTAAAAAATTTACTCATTGAATAATCAGCATATCTTATTGTTTCTACTATATTATTTTTTTTATCTATTTGCATTTTTTTTATATAATAATCAGGTAGTTTATAAGGGGTATGAGAACTTAAGCTAAAGAATGTGCTAAAAAATGGTTCTTTTTCTTTATTTAGATTATTGTAAAAGTATTGAAAGAAAGGCTCATCATATATTCCCCACATATTATCATAATCATCATCATTATTATATTCTTCTCTACCATAATAATTTGTAAAATTTGCTTTTTTACAGAAACTATAAAATCCCATTGTCCCTTTATTTCCACCATGATAGAATGAAGTTTTGTATCCTTCTTTATTAAGTAAAGAAGCAATACTTTGAAAATTATTTTGTCCATAATTTGAGGTTATAAAAGGATTATTCATTAAGGTTGGTATTGATGCAGTAATTGCAGGTAATGCTTCAATTGATTTAATACCATTTGCATATGCATTTGTAAATACAAGGCTATGTTCAATTAAGCTATCTAAAAATGGTGTAAATCCTTTATTGTTATAATATCCAATAAATTCTTTAGAATAACTTTCCATGATTAAGATAATAATATTCATTTTTTTTAAGTTATAGCCATTACTATTTTTTCTTGTATTGTATATATTTTTTATTTTTTTATTATCAAAGTATTTATGCTTTATAAGTGGCTCTCCATTTATTGATTGTAATATACAGAATGGAGTGTTAAGGATTAAGCTTGTATTTTTGGATCCAGTTAGCTCGCCAGCATTTATCATATTTATTGGTTTCAATTGTATTCCGCCTCTTGCTCCTACAATAAATAAAATTGTACTTAATAAGAATATCATTATCGAGTATGTAATATTTTTTACAGAAATATTTGATTTATAATTTGGTATCTCCTTAATTTTTAATAGAATAAAAATTTGGATTATAGTAAAAACTGTAATCATCCAGTATTCTAGGATATATCCTGGAATTGTATTTTTTGCATCATCTCCTAATTGTAGTAATTGAAAGAAGTCAATTGTGGATCTTTTTTGTGTGAATCTAAAATACTCTATATCAATATTATTTAATATAATAAAAGGTATATTAGTTATATAAAATATTAAATTTATAATCTTTTGATAATAGTGATTGATTCTTATATTTAGTGGTACGAGCATTAATATAAAAATTGGAATATTTATATATAGTATTGCAGATATATCAAATCTTATTCCTTCAATAAATTCATTTATATTAACATTGTAAAAACTGTCTATATTGTTATAATATAAATATATTCTACTGGTACTGTATATTATCAATAGTATTATTAATCTTTCAATGTATTTTTTAAGATATAACAATGTTTTATTTTTTATTAATAGTTATAATTATTATTAATACTATACTTCTTTTGCCAATTCATATTGTATTTTTTTAACAAAGTAAAGAAAATATTAAGTAGTTTTGACAATAAATATTTTTTGAATGAAATTTAACATAAAAGACATTGATAAAAATACATTATTAGAATTATATAAGAATATTTTATTGCCTAGATTAATAGAAGAAAAGATGCTTATACTATTAAGACAAGGTAAAATATCTAAATGGTTTTCTGGAATTGGTCAGGAAGCTGTTTCTGTGGGTGTGACTTGTGCATTATCTATGGATGAATATATTCTGCCCATGCATAGGAATCTGGGTGTTTTTACATCTAAGAAAATATCTTTAGAAAGACTCTTTTCTCAATTTCAAGGAAAAATGAATGGATTTACAAAAGGTAGAGATAGGTCTTTTCACTTTGGATCTAAAGAGCACCATATTATTGGTATGATATCTCATTTAGGACCACAAATGGGTGTGGCAAATGGTATTTCACTTGCTAATAAATTAAGTCATAACTCTAAAATATCAGCAGTTTTTACTGGTGATGGAGGTGCTAGTGAAGGAGATTTTCATGAAGCTATTAATGTTGCTGCAGTTTGGGATTTACCTG
>MDTG01031635.1_pt1 | contig 12374 bp, 7 predicted proteins | sample 811421 | NCBI WGS metagenome assembly MDTG01 (sample SAMN05326645, study PRJNA326480) | marine metagenome | isolation source: seawater | place: Pacific Ocean: South East | collected 2011
CTGAATTTTCTTTATCAAATTTTTCGAATTCACTACCATCAAACCTGTTTAAGCCAGAATTTGTGCCAATCCATATGAAACCTATTTTATCTTCTGTAATTGAGCTAACCATATTATTGGATAATCCATTTGAAGTGTCATAATGATAAAACTTGAGCCCATTAGGAAAAAGAGAGCTATGCTCACTATCCTGAGCAGAGATTTTCAAACTTAAAAGAGAAACAATAAGTAAAAATTGGAGTTGGATTTTTGTTTTTATGATTCTCATAATCCGTATTTTGGAATGTGATTCTGCCTACCCGCAATTAGAACGAAAAGGATTTGTGATTTTATGAAAATATGTTGCGAATATTAATAAATATATAAAATAAAACAAGAATAAAATAGGTTTTTGTTAGTGTGTTTTAGTTAATATTGTGATTTTATTTAAAATTTGTGCTCTTTTTTATTCTTCATCTAATAGAGCCAAATGATGTTATACTATATGTACCTCGAAATTCATCAAAAATGAATGAAGTAAACTACGAAAAGTAAAGCCTAGCAGAAAATGGAATTATACCTAAATTGAGAATCCTTGAATATAGTCACTAGGATTAATAAAATATAAAGTTCTGATTAACTTTACTTTATTAACATCGGTTTTCAATTCTTCGCTTATAGTCATTTCAAATGACAATAAATCTTATCCTAAATTGAAAAACAAATATGAAGGGAGCTCTAAATTAAACCTGGTGGTGGGCATATTAAATGTGATGATACCTTATTATACTCCCTTTAGGATAAGCTTTAATTCACTTTGAGTTATAAAAAGAGAGTAAATGAGATTTATAGAAATATTATTTAATATAATCCTGAAAGTTTTGATAGTTTTTTACGAAAAAACAATCAATTAAATATTTGATTTCTAAGTAGTTAGTTATATGTGGTCATTTTACTCCCCTAAAAGTATTATTTGCTACCTCATTACATTAATAAAATTTAAGGAGTATTGCTAAAGTTTTAATAAAGTGAACTAAATCGTTTTCGTTTATTCACATAATTTAATAGCAAATGAAATTATACAATTATTAGTTTGTGTTATCTGCTTTTTTAATGCTGCTTTCGTCCTTGAGCGTATTTGCCCAGGAGAAAAGTATAACAGGAAAAGTTATTGATGAAGAGGGAATACCAATACCCAGCGTTACTGTAAGTATAAAGGGAACTTCTACTGGTACTGTAACCGATTTTGATGGAATGTATTCTATTCTGGCAAAAGCGCAGGATACTATTTTATTTTCCTTTATTGGGTTTGAATCCCAAGAAGTACTTGTAGGGGATCGCAACATAATTAATATAACCCTTGCCGAAAATACTGCAGAATTAGAAGAGGTAGTGGTTGTAGGATATGGAACTCAAAAACGTTCTGATGTAACAGGTTCTGTAGCATCTGTACCGGAGGAACGATTAGAAAATTTGCCCGTAACAGATGTTACACAGGCCATACAAGGCACAACAGCAGGCTTGAATATTACCCAGGGCTCTTCTGTACCAGGATCAAGTGGTTCGATACAAGTTCGTGGGGTAAACTCCATTAATGGCTCGATCAGTCCATTTATTGTCTTGGACGGTATTCCATTTACAGGTACTATTAATGATATTAATGTAAGAGACATTAAATCGATTCAAGTACTTAAAGATGCCTCAGAAGTGGCAATCTACGGAACACGAGGGTCTAATGGGGTAATTCTAATACAAACAAAAAGAGGAGTGGATGGTGCGCCTCAGATCAACTATAGAACTTATACAGCCTTTGAAGAATTCGCAAATATCTTAACTCCACAGGGGCCAGAATCCTATGCTCAGAAATACGAGGATTACTTTAGTCAGGCGTTTCCAGACCGGGAACAGGATCGTATTCTTGAAAATCAAAGTGAGATTGATAACTACAATCTGGGTAGGACAACAAACTGGTTTGAGGAGGCCACACAAACAGGAATAATACAGGAGCACAACCTGAGTATCCGAGGGGGTAATGATAAGGTAAAATATTTTGTTTCTGGTCTTTATCTAGATCAGGAGGGAGTTATTAAAGGATATAACTATAAGAAATTTACGATGCGTTCTAATCTGGATGTTCAAATAACAGACTGGTTAAAAATGGGACTGAATGCTTTTTTTGCTAATAATAATTTTGACGGCGGGCGGGCTAACCTGCTTAATGCGACTGTCATGAGCCCTTATTCGGTTCCCCTTCAGGACAATGGAGAATATCTTATATTTCCAATGGCACCGGAGCTTTTATACGCAAACCCGTTACTTGGCTTAACCACGGATCGCTACGAGCGGGAGCGTACACTTTCTGGTAATGCTTTCTTTGAGATTAAGCCTCAGTTTTTAGAAGGGCTTTCTTATAGAATGAACACCTCATATACCTTAAATCCTTATGAATACCGTAATTATGAGGGAAGGGCCGCAAACAACAACAGGGGGATTCGCAAACATAGGAGGTGATGAAAAAAAAGTATGGATTATTGAAAATATTTTAAAATATACTAAAAGTTTTGGAAAACATAATTTAGACTTTACTGGTCTGTACAGTGCTCAGGCTAATGAATTTTTCAAGAGAAATTTAAACGGAACCGGTTTTATAAATGATCAATTGTCATATAATAATATTGGATCAGCAGAAAATATCGCTGGTGGTACGGAAAGTTCACGTTCTACTTTATTATCGCAAATGGCAAGGATCAATTATTCTTATGATAGCAGGTACCTACTTACGCTTAGTGCAAGACGAGATGGGTAGTCGGCCTTTGGCGCAAATACTAATAAGTATGGTACTTTTCCTTCTCTGGCCGTTGGTTGGAATATTCATAATGAAGATTTTATGAAAAATGCCGATGAGGTAAATAATTTAAAATTAAGATTTTCATATGGTCAAACCGGTAACCGTGGTGTAAACAAATCCCTGGCTGGTACAATACTTTATGCTTTTGGAGGTACCGCCTATACAGGAACCTTTCTGGCTGGGCTTGGTAACCCCAACCTTGTATGGGAAACGACAACAACTGTCAACTTGGGGATTGATTTTGGCTTCTTAAACAATAGAATCAATGGTACAGTAGAGATTTATCACTCTAATACTGATGACCTTCTGCTCTGCAGAAGTATTCCTGCCCTTACAGTAACAAACAATATTATAGATAATATAGGTGAGGTAAGGAATAAAGGTCTGGAATTTACGGTCAATACCATTAATGTAAGAAATGATAATTTCTCTTGGGAAACCAACGTGAATTTTTCAACTTATCGAAATGAGATTGTAGACCTTTATGGAGATGGGGAAAGTGATATACCTAATAGATGGTTTATCGGGGAATCTCTAGGGGCCATTTTTGACTATAATATGATAGGAATATGGCAGGAAGGTGAGGATACTGGTACTTTTAATGCGCAACCCGGAGATATTAAATTTGCAGACCTCAATAATGATGGTGTAATTGATCCAGAGAATGATAGAAGTTATTTGGGGAATTCTTTACCAAGTTGGACTGGCGGAATTACTAACCATATTTCTTATAAGAATTTTGACTTATCTTTCTTTATTCAAACGGTACAAGGTGTTTTAAAAGGCAATTCGGATATCAGTTATGGAGATGAGGTAGCGAGAAGAAATACACCCGAAGCAGTGGGCTATTGGACGCCTGAAAATCAAAGTAATGAATTTCCTTCCCTTGTTTTCAGAAACACAAGAGGCTATGGTTATCCGAGGGATGCAAGTTATGTAAGGCTTAAAGATGCCCGTTTTAGCTATAGGTTTCCTTCGGCAAGCATAGAAAAATTTGCCCTTACCGAACTTATGGTTTATGTGGCTGGTAGAAACCTGTATACCTTGACAGATTGGATAGGCTGGGATCCTGAAAGCCGACAATATAATCGTGGATCTAGTGATAGTAATGGATGTTGGAATAATAATTACCCTGTGGTAAGGTCATTTTCATTAGGTGTTAATATATCATTATAAAAGATTTTATTAAAGTGAATTTTATGAAAAATAGAACCGGGATGCTTGTGGAACGTGCTACACGATTAAACCTTCAAAGCCCCAGCGTCCCTCTTCCTGATCTTATGCGTATTGAGGGATTACAGGAATTTCATGAACTTTTTCCCATACCTTTAACAGAGATACAATTAAATAAAGATGCTGTTTTAGAGCAGAATCCCGGATATTAATAAGCGGGATACAATAATCAAAAAAGGATAAAGAATTAATAAAACTTTTATCCTTTTTGATTATTTATAGCAAAAAAAAGATTTATATAAGTGTTTGATATATAGTTTCTTAATTTTTGGTGAACAGTTTGTACCTCTAAATGTATCATTTGCTACCTCATAGTATTATCAGAATTTAACGAACATTGCTTTTCGATTTAGATTAGAACTAAATCGTTTTCACTAATTCTTATAAATCAATAAATACAGCAAATGAAATTTTACAATTACAGGTTTTTGTTATCTGCTTTTTTTATGCTGTTTTTGTCTATGAGCATATTTGCTCAGGAGGTTTCTATTTCGGGAACTGTGCTGGACGAAGATGGAATTCCTTTACCTGGGGTTACTGTAAGCATTAAAAGTGATCCTTCTAAGGGAACGGTCACAGATTTTGATGGATTGTATACAATCCAGGCAGAAAAGGGCAAGATCCTAGTGTTTTCTTTTCTTGGTTTCGCCACGCAAGAAATTACAATTGGAGATCAATCCACAATTAATGTAACCTTAAAAGAAGATACAGCTGAACTTCAGGAAGTAGTGGTAGTGGGGTTTGGTAAAAAGAAAAAAGTAAATTTAACGGGAGCTGTTGCTTCGGTCGATTCTGAAACATTCGAATCCAGACCGGTACAAAATGCAACACAAATGTTACAGGGCGTTGTAGGAGGTCTTAATATTAGCCAGAGTAGTGGAGGTAGTTTAGAGAATAGACCCTCTATCAATATTCGTGGAATTACCACTATAGGTGAGGGATCTTCGGGAGGTCCGTTAATTCTTATAGACGGAATGCAGGGGGATATCAATACCATCAATCCGCAGGATATCGAAAGTGTATCTGTACTTAAAGATGCGGCTGCAGCTTCAATATACGGTTCCAGAGCGGCATTTGGGGTGATATTGATTACCACCAAAAATGGAAAGAAAGGAGCTCCGTCAGTTTCTTACAGTACTAATTTTAGGCTGAGTTCACCAGTTAATATTCCAGATATGATGGACTCTTATACCTTTGCTTTATTTTTTAATGATGCAAATATAAATGGTGGTAGTGGCGCAATTTTTAGTGATGAACGATTACAAAGAATACGAGATTACCAAAATGGAGTAATTTCAGCTCCAATTATAGTGAATCCTAATAATCCTGCACGTTGGGCCGATGGTTATGCTGAGGGTAATGCAAATGTAGACTGGTATGATGCAATCTATCGTGATAAAGCTGGTTCTCAGGAACATAATTTAAGTGTTCAGGGAGGAGGAGAAACGGTAAGTTATTATTTTTCTGCTAATTATCTGGATCAAAATGGGTTAATGGAATTTAACCAGGATAAATTTAAAAGATATACAACCACAGCTAAAATTAGAGCAAATATTACTGATTGGTTGGATTTTAATTATACTAGCCGTTTTATAAGAGAAGATTATGGAAGACCATCAAATTTATCTGATGGTCTATTCACAGATTTGGCAAGGCAAGGATGGCCTATTTTACCACTTTATGATCCTAACGGATTTTTATATTCATCCCCTTCTCCTGCTTTAGGATTGCGAGATGGAGGTAGAGATGAAAAACAAGACGATTCTCATTATCAACAAGCACAAATTGTAGTACAGCCCATGGATGGTTGGGAAATTTTTGGAGAATTTAATTACCGTATAAAAAATAATTTTAGACACTGGGACATCCAGCAAACCTACAATCATGATATAAATGGAGAGCCCTACCTATACAATCGCGGTTCCCATGTTTATGAGTATGCTTTTCGGGAAAATTATTTCAATACAAATATTTACAGCACCTATAATTTTGATATAAACGAAAAACATAATTTCGGAGTAACTGTTGGTTTTCAATCAGAGTTAAATAAATATAGAGATTTAAGTGGTAGAAGAGATGGGATATTAGTTCCGGGATCTCCTTATCTGGATTTAACTTCGGGAACAGATGCTAATGGAGAAGTAGTAGCACCCAGCATTTCTGGACAATTTCAAAATTGGGCAACTGCTGGTTATTTCGCGCGACTCAATTATAATTATAAAGAAAAGTATTTACTTGAAGCCAATATTAGATATGACGGGACTTCAAGATTTCAGTCAGATAAGCGATGGCAATGGTTCCCTTCTGTATCTGCAGGTTGGAATATTGCAAAAGAAGATTTTTGGGAAGATTTTTCCAGTGATATAAGCACCTTTAAATTTAGGGGCTCCTGGGGGGAATTAGGTAATCAAAATACCAACGATTGGTATCCAACTTATGTAACGCTACCTTTTAATCCCGCAAATGGAAGTTGGCTGGTTAACGGCTTAAGACCCAATACAAGCTCAGTTCCAGGACTTGTAAGTACATTTTTAACATGGGAACGTGTACAAAGTTGGGATGTAGGATTAGACGTTGCTATGTTTAATAACCGGTTTACTGGTTCTTTCGATTACTTTACTCGCTATACTTATGATATGGTTGGCCCAGGTATGGAACTACCTGCTACCTTAGGAACCGGTTCTCCCGCTACGAATAATACAGACCTTAAAACTTATGGTTTTGAAGTAAGTCTATCCTGGAAAGATCGATTGGATAACGGATTAGGTTATGGAATTGATATTATGCTTTCTGATTCCCAATCGGAAATATTGAAATACCCAAATCAAATTAATGATCTATCCAGGTATAGAGAAGGTCAAAAAGTAGGAGAAATTTGGGGATATGAAACTTTGGGAATAGCAAAAACTAATGAAGAAATGCAGAATCATTTGGCCTCTCTTCCCAATGGTGGTCAGGATGCACTTGGTAATCAATGGGCAGCAGGAGACATTATGTATGCAGATATTAATGGAGACGGCAGAATTGATTCGGGTTCATGGACAGAGGAGGATCCAGGGGACAGAAAGTTAATCGGAAATAGCAGTGCAAGATTTCCTTTTTCGTTCACCCTTAGTGCAGATTGGAAGGGATTTGACTTTAGAACATTTTTTCAGGGAATAATGAAGCGTGATTATTTCCAGGGAAGCTATTATTTCTGGGGAGCATCAAGTTCAGGACAATGGTGGTCAACGGGCTTGGTAGAGCACGAGGATTATTTTAGGGCAGATGCCAATCATCCGTTGGGTCAGAATTTAGACTCTTATTATCCAAGACCTGTATTTAGTGGAAAAAATCAGCAAACTCAAACTAAATATTTACAAAATGCAGCTTACATAAGATTGAAAAATATTCAATTAGGTTATACCATACCTTCAGAAATAATGGAGGGTCTAGGGATAAACAGATTTAGAGTGTATGTTTCTGGAGAGAATTTATGGACAGGCACTAACCTGTCTGGAGTATTCGATCCTGAAACTATTGATGGAGGTCCAGACGATAATGGGAACGTTTACCCGCTTTCAAAAACCTTTGCATTAGGGTTAAATATCAATTTCTAAAAAAATAATGATGAAGAAGTATATAATTTCAATAACAGTTTTTTCTCTATTTCTAAGCTTTATAGGATGTAGTGATGATTTTTTAGAAAGACCTCCTGAATCTGAACTTACACCAGAACAATATTTATTTGAAGAATCGCAACTAGCTTCTTATACTATTAATTTATATGGAATATTACCTAGTCATGGGAATTGGAGCTTTGGTACATTTGGTATAGATTCAGATACCGATAACATGGCGAATATGGATTATGATAATAAATATGTTCCTGGCCAATGGCGTGTTGGTCAAAGTGGAGGAAGTTGGGATTTTGGCAATATTCGAAATGTAAACTATTTTTTATCTACTGTGGTGCCTCGTTATAACAATGATGAAATAACAGGAAGTGAAAGTGGGGTAAAGCACTATATTGGAGAAGCTTATTTCCTTCGAGCTTTCGAATATTTTAATAAAGTACAGTCTTTAGGAGATTTTCCTATTCTTAAAAAAGATTTACCAGATGATCTAACAGTGTTAAGTGAAGCCAGTGAGAGAAAACCGCACCCAGAGGTGGTTAGGTTTATTATTTCAGATTTGGATTCTGCGGCCACTATGATGATGCCTTCTTCGCCAGATGGAAATAAAAACAGGTTATCAAGTTATGCGGCACTTTTAATGAAGTCTAGAGTTGCGCTATATGAAGCAAGCTGGTTAAAAAACTTTAGAGGAACAGCTTTTGTTCCTAATGGTCCTGGTTGGCCTGGAGCAAACAAAGATTACAATCAGGGGTGGCAGTATGAAGCAGGAAGTATAGATGCCGAAATTGAGTGGTTACTAAATCAAGCAATAATGGCAGCTGAGGAAGTAGCAGGGGCATTTCCATTAACTCCAAATAACGGTGTACTACAACAAGCGGTTTCCGATGCGCAAAATCCATATTTCGATTTGTTTAGTGCAGAAGATATGTCAGATTTTAGTGAAGTTATTTTATGGAGAGATTATGATCAGGGATTGGGTATCGTCCATAACGTACCTGTAAATGCAATGCTTGGCAATTATGGTGTAGGTTTGACAAAAGGACTGGTAGATTCTTTTCTTATGGAGAACGGATTACCTATTTACGCTAATGGTTCAGGATATGCAGGAGATGATTATATAGAGGATGTAAGGGATAACCGAGATGGCAGGTTATGGCTATTTTTAAAGCAGCCAGGACAGGTTAATGTTTTATATAACGAACAGGCAGGTAATTCGGTAACGCCTATAGAGCCTATACCAGACATCACCAATAATATATGGGAAAAAGGGTATTCTACAGGTTACACCATTAGAAAAGGTTTGAATTATGATGGTACGCAGGCAAATAATGGCCAGGGATATACAGGAAGCTTAGTATTTAGAGCAACAGAAGCTTATTTAAATTATATTGAAGCTTCTTATTTGAGTACAGGAAGTATAAATGCCACAGCATCCGGATATTGGAGAGCTATAAGAGAAAGAGCAGGAGTTGATGCTGATTTTCAAAAAACAATTGTAGCTACAAATATGCAATTAGAATCCAATGGAGACTGGGGGGCTTTTTCTGCTGGACAGCTTATTGATCCCACATTATACAACATTCGTAGAGAACGTAGAAATGAACTTTTTGCAGAAGGTCTTCGATGGATGGATCTTAAAAGATGGAGGGCTTTAGATCAGTTAATTGATAATAATTATCATATTGAAGGTTTTAAACTTTGGGGCCCTATGCAGGAATGGTATGATGAAGGGAACTTAAAGTTTGATGTTGCAGATGCAACTGTTTCATCACCCAATCGAAGTGAATATCTAAGACCTTATGAGCAAACAGGAGCTGAATTGGTTTACGATGGTTACAGTTGGGCTATGGCACACTATTTAGATCCCATTGCAATTCAACATTTCTTAATCACTTCTGAGAATAAAAATTTGAGTACTTCTCCAATTTATCAAAATCCGGGATGGCCATTAAGTGCAAATGAAGGGGCACAACCTATAAATGAATAATATTATGCTCAAAACTTCTCCTACTATCTGCCTTTCGCTATTGTTCTTTATAGCTTCATGTTCTCCAATAAGAACTAAGGATATAAAGGTAGGAGAAGGATGGGCCAATAATTCGGTTAATACCACAATTTTTAGAAAGAATGCAATAACATCAGCGGGAGAGTATCAATTTCTGGGATATTACGATAATAACGAGCACATGATCATTGCAAAAAGGAAACTCAATTCATCAAATTTCGATTTAAGTAGCAGTGATTTTACCGGCAATGCGAAAGATGCACATAATTCGATAAGCCTTGCGGTAGACGGCAATAAAAAGTTACATGTAAGCTGGGATCACCACGATAATCCTCTAAATTATGCAGTTGGTGACTCGATTTTAAGTCCACAACTTGGTGATAAAACAAGGATGACAGGTAAGGATGAAAATAAAGTTTCTTACCCACAATTTTATAATCTTAAAAATGGAAATCTTCTCTTCCTATTTAGATCTGGACAATCCGGGGAAGGTAAACTGGTTTCAAAACTTTATAATATTGAGACCCAAAATTGGACAGATTTGCATGAGAATCTTATAGATGGTGAAGGAGAGCGAAACGCCTACTGGCAAGCTAGTGTAGATACAAAGGGAACGATTCATTTATCATGGGTGTGGCGTGAAAGCTGGGACGTTTCTACCAATCATGATATGGCCTATGCCAGATCTAAAGATGGTGGAAAAACCTGGGAGAAATCGACCGGTGAAAAATATTCCCTGCCTGTAACGGCTGAAACCGCTGAATACGCCTGGAGGATTCCGCAGAAAAGCGGATTAATTAATCAAACCGCTATGACGACCGATAAAAACGGAAATCCTTTTATCGCCACTTATTGGACAGAAAATAATAAAACCGATTACCAAATAATCTATCTGGAAGATGGAAAATGGAAGCACGAAAATACTAATTTTAGGAACACATCATTTCAATTAGGCGGTGGGGGAACTAAAAAAATTCCGATTTCAAGACCGGATATTTTACTTAAGGAAACCAAAAATGATCCCACGATTTATCTTTTGTTTAGAGATCAGGAAAGAGAAAACAAAGTTTCTTTAGCCTATCACCAGTTGCATACCAATAAACCTTGGAAAGTAATTGATCTTACAAAAGAGTCTGTAGGCGAGTGGGAACCGAATTATGATTTGGAGCTTTGGGGTAAAGAAAGAAAATTACATGTTTTTGTTCAGAAAGTCACTCAGTTGGATGGAGAGGGGCTTGCAAAGGCACCACCTACAGAGGTTCGGATACTGGAAGTTTCAAATTTGCCGAAGTAATAAATAATTATAGATAAGCCTAATGAAATTAAATACAATTAAAATACTTAGCATTGTTGTTTTTTTGATCACGCTGATTTCCTGTAAAGAGAATAAAAATATTGAAGAAAAAGAATCTTCGGAAGCTGAATTAACTAAAAGCATTTCCGAAGAAAAAATAGATTCAGTAAACCAGTTAGCGGCTAATCAGTATTTAGCAATGTCCGAAAGCTTAGAGGAAAGTAGGTACCCAAAGACCTTTTATCCTAAAAAGAACAAATTTGAATCCAGTAATTCAGGTTGGTGGACAAGCGGGTTTTATCCGGGAACGCTCTTGTATCTTTACGAAGAAACCGGTGAGGATAGTTTAAAAATTGAAGCTGAAAGGATATTAGAAGATCTTAAGAGAGAAGAATCTAACACCTCTACTCACGATCTTGGATTTATGATGTTTTGCAGTTTTGGTAATGCCAACCGTATTGATCCAAAACCAGAGTATCAGGAGATTTTAATGAATAGCGCTAAATCACTGGCGACACGTTATAATGATACGGTAAAAGCCATTAGATCCTGGGATAGCGCTTCCTGGAATAAAGCAGGGGAAGATGATTTGGTAGTGATTATAGATAATATGATGAATCTGGAGCTTTTGTTTTGGGCTACGGAATATAGTGGTGACAGTACCTACTATGATATTGCAGTAAATCATGCGAATACTACGATGCAAAATCATTTTAGGGATGATTATAGTTCCTATCACGAAGTAATCTATGATGAAAATACCGGAACTGTAAAAAAGCAAATTACAAATCAGGGATATGCAGATGAGTCTTCATGGGCAAGAGGACAGGCCTGGGGTTTATATGGATATGTCGTGATGTACCGGGCAACCAAAGATGAAAAGTATTTAGAAATGGCAAAAAATATCGCCAATTTTATATTAAATCATACTAATCTTCCAGAAGATAAGGTGCCTTTTTGGGATTTTGATACTGATAAAATTCCAAATGATTTAAGAGATAGTTCTGCAGCTTCAGTGATGGCTTCGGCTTTATTAGAATTATATGAGTTTACAGATCAAACGCAATATTTTAAAGCTGCTGAACAAATGTTGAAAACCTTGTGCAGTCCTGAATATTTAGCAAATCAGGACGAGTTAGGTGGATTTTTGCTTAAGCATGGTGTGGGAAACATGCCTAATAAAACTGAAGTAGACGTACCATTAAATTATGGCGATTATTATTTTGTTGAGGCTTTAAAACGATATAAAGAAATTTAAAAAACCGAAAATCGAATTATACTAAAACTATGAAAAAGACCTTTTTAAGCCTACTAGGATTGTTATTGTTTACGGTGGGCTATACGCAGCAAAACGAGTGGGAAGATCCCACTAAAGTAGACCGCCATAAGCTTGATGGC
>MDTG01112304.1_pt1 | contig 12373 bp, 9 predicted proteins | sample 811421 | NCBI WGS metagenome assembly MDTG01 (sample SAMN05326645, study PRJNA326480) | marine metagenome | isolation source: seawater | place: Pacific Ocean: South East | collected 2011
CTAGGCGCACAAATCGTGTCGGATTTGCAAACCGATGAATCATAGGACCATTTCCTCCTCCGGTCGCCAGGTGCCGGATACACAACGATATCTCAATACGAAATGTGTTTGAAAGAGACCTCGGCGCAAGTCAATTATCGATGTGTGGTGTGCGAGGGTCATGATCGAAGCGCTTGTCTTAGCGCACTTGCCGATACCCATGGGCACAAAGCGAGCGTGGCCAGCAACAACCCGCCGAGGACGAGAAGGTGGGATTTGAACGGAAACCCGCCTAATCCGGCGTTGACCGCGCTAACGCCGAAGATCAGAACCGGAATGTATAACGGTAAGACCAGCAAGGAGAGCAAAACGCCGCCGCGCCGGGCCCCGAGTATCAAGGCGGCACCAATGGCCCCAATCAGGCTCAAGCTCGGCGTGCCCAACGTCAGAGCCGATATCAACACCGCAAAGCCATCGGCGGGAAGGTTCAGGAGGATGGCTAGGACCGGGGCCGCAATGATGAGAGGAAGGCCGGTGGTCAGCCAATGGGCCGTCACCTTAGCGGCGACGACGATCTCCAGCGGGATTGGTTGCAGGATTAGGATCTCTAAACTTCCGTCCTCATAATCCGCATCGAACAGGCGCTCCAAAGACAGCATGGAGGCCAAAAGAGCCGCCACCCAAATGACCCCGGCAGCGATGCGGGCGAGAATATTCGCTTCTGGCCCGACGCCGAAGGGGAATAACACGACGGCGATGACGAAAAACATCACGACCATGACGCTGTCCATACCTTGCCGGTAGGCTAATTTCAGGTCGCGGCTAAGGATGTTTATGAAACTAGACAAGGGCCAGATCCTCGGTGATGTAATCACTGAGATGCAATACGGCGTGGTCAGTCAAGGCCAGGTTTTGATGGGTGGATGCCACAACCATGCCACCCGCTGCGCGGTGCTCGGCGATGGCGCCGCAGAGCGCTGCAATGGCATCGACATCAAGGGCGGTGGCCGGTTCGTCCAAAAGCCATAGATTGGCTGGCACAGCGAGAATACGGGCCAGATTAACCCGTCGTTTCTGACCGGCAGACAGGAACTGACCCGGTACGTCTGCCAGAGAGGCGATCCCAAGTTTGTCGATGGCGCCGGCCACATCCGACTGTGGTGAGCGCAACCGGGTCCAGAACGCCACGTTCTCCGTGACGGTCAGAACCGGTTTTACCGCGTCCGCATGCCCCACATAGTGCGTCCGGCCATAGTGAAGATCAGGGTCATCCGTGATGCCTGCATCGGAATCGGACCATTGAATTCGGCCTTCCAATGGTTGGATGAGACCGGCCATGAGCCGCAGCAGAGTGGATTTTCCGCTGCCATTGGGCCCACGCAGCACCAAAGCGTTACCGGGCTGCAGCGCGAACGACAGGTTTGCGAAGACCAGACGGCCGCCACGGAAACACCCCAATCCTTGACCTGAAAAACTCGGCATAGGCCTCACACCGCCTTGTTCTCGAGATATTTTCGGACCCTAGCGCAAGCGCCCGGAAAAAAGAAGCACCACCTGTGTTCCAGCGGCAGGATGAAAAAATCGCGGCCAGGTTGGGAATGCCTGGCCGCTAGGATCGGCAAGGGAATGCCGATAAGGTAACCCGAGGAGTGTCTCCAGCGAAAACGAGGAGGTCTAACAATCAAGAGTATCGAACCAAAATGTGGCGAGATTATGCTCAACCCTGGGTCATTCGAGGGCAGCAGAAATTAGAAAATTAAGTCCGGCGACTTAATATCCTCATAGTTTTTTACTGCGACCCCGCTGTCCTACCGCGTGACCGGTGTCGTACATGTGTATCTTGCTAATGCATTTAAGCGCTGTGATCGCGAATGTCGTCGATGATCTTTCCATCATTGGGAAGACTGCCAGGCGGCGCAAAGTCGACCTCGCCACGCAGTTTACATACCGCTTGGATGGTTGCCATGATTTCCTCGGCCAGCCTTTTGGCACCGTCGGCGGCCACGTTTGGGTCGTCAACTTCGCACGACAGGGTCATGACGTCGGTTGTGTCGCGGCTATCGACGACTAGGCGGGCTTTAAGCACTTCCGGGTGGCGGGCCACAATCTTGGCGATCTGGACCGGGTGCACAAACATGCCTTTGACCTTGGTGGTCTGATCAGCGCGCCCCATCCATCCCTGCAAGCGCGTATTGGTCCTTCCGCATGGGCTCGCGCCCGGAATGATACGTGAGAGATCGCCCGTACCGAAACGTATTAAGGGGTACTCGTGACGGAAGGACGTGGCAACAATTTCGCCAACTTCACCATCGGGAACGGGGTCGTTAGTGCCGGGTCGAACGATCTCCACGAACACGCCCTCGTCGACAATGAGCCCTTCGCGCGCCGGAGACTCGTAACCAAGGTTTCCGAGATCTGCGGAGGCATAAATCTGCTGGCAATTGACACCCCTGCCCTCAATGTCTTGGCGAAGCGCTGGCGGAAGTGGCTCCGCCCCAACCAGGGCCTTGGTGAGTGAGGAAATATCGCGACCCAACTCATCGGCCCTTTCAAGAATGATCTTTAAGAAAGAGGGGGTGCCCGTGTAGGCATTGCAGCCTATATCTGAGATGGCATGCACTTGAAGTTCCGTATTGCCAACACCGGCCGGTACCACCGCGCATCCAATTGCGGCGGCACCCGTCTCCATCATCAGCCCGGCGGGAGTGAAATGGTATGCGAAGGTATTGTGAACTACATCACCTGCCCTTATTCCTGCGGCGTAAAGGGCGCGGGCCGTGCCCCACCAATCGTCACCGAAACCGTCCACGTCGTATATGGGACCGGGCGATTGGTAGATGCGTCGCATCTTACCGGGGGGCACCGCATTCAACCCACCGAGCGGTTTCGATTTAGCCTGCAGTTCAATGAGGTCGGATTTCCGCGTCACCGGTAATTGTGCGAGGGCGCTGCGTGAGGTGATTTCATCGGGATTGATGTGAGCCAGCAGTGCTGCAAAATAGGGAGTGTTATCCTTGGCATGAGAAATTTGACCAGGCAAGGCTTTGAAAAGTGCCTGTTCGCGTTCTTGAGGATCTCGGTCTTCCAGGTCGTCGTAGAATTCACCGTTCGCCAAAGGATTATCCTTTAGAGCCAGCGCTTGCGGCGGCGATAGTGCTTAACCTCGCGAAAGCTTTTGCGCCCGCCGGTGCTGAGACCCAAATAGAATTCTTTCACGTCTTCATTTTCCCGGAGTGATTTAGCCTCACCGTCCATAACGACACGCCCATTTTCTAGGATGTAGCCGTATTCAGCAAAGCGGAGCGCCACCATTGTGTTCTGTTCCGCCAACAGGAAGCTCACCTGTTCCTTGGTGTTGAGATCACGGACGATCTCAAAAATTTCCTCAACCAACTGGGGCGCTAAGCCCATTGACGGCTCATCGAGTAAGATTGTGTGTGGATTAGCCATCAGCGCTCGGCCGATTGCGGTCATCTGCTGTTCACCGCCGGATGTATATCCAGACTGGGATGTGCGTCGTTCCTTAAGGCGCGGAAAATAATGATAAACCTTTTCAAGCGACTCTGCGACTGCGGCGCGACCATCTCGACGCGTGTAGGCGCCGGTCAACAAGTTCTCTTCAACGGTCAAATGCTCGAAGCAATGACGACCTTCCATGACTTGGATGACGCCCCGCTTGACCAGTTCATTTGGGGTCATTTGATCGACACGCTCACCATCGACTTCGATTGATCCTTTCGTTACCTCGCCTCGCTCAGCCTGCAATAGATTCGAAATCGCTTTTAGTGTCGTTGTCTTCCCGGCGCCGTTGGCGCCTAGCAATGCAGTAATGCCGCCCTTTTGTAATTGTAGGGATACACCTTTCAGCACGAGGATCACATGATCGTAAATGACCTCGATGTTGTTGACATTGAGAAGGGGGGAGGCTTCCGCCACCCCCAACTCAGTCGTTTCTGCCGTTTGACCGGACATGCTGTTTAGCAGCTCCGTGGCGTAATTTTGTTTTCCTTGGCATAGGCAGCAGCTGCCTTTTCCACCATGGGGCGAACCACATCACTCATCGCAGGTATGAAATCTGAGATCAGCTTCCACTGTTTTCCATCCCACTGCTGGATGAATACCCCAGGAGAGTCACCCTCGTGATTCTTGCATGACACATTTAGAGGCCATGAAAAACCAGCGATGCCACGAGCAGCCATTCGCTCTTTAGTCATTTTGAGATTTTCAAAAGCGTTGCGCACTTGCTCTCCACTTGGCCTTTTGCCGCCAGCCGCTTTTACAGCATCACGGACTGCCTCTGTCGCAAAAGTGTAGGTATTGACCATGCGATTATAGAGTACCTCGCCAAAAGCATTTTCTTTAGCTTTGGCCAGATCGCCATTGTAAACGTGCTTCAAAATGTCTTTGTGCGCCTGAGTGTTCGTTCCGGGCGCATGCATGGCTGTTGACTTATAGCCAATCGAACCATCGCCAGCGGGAATCACATCGGCGTCAGAGCCAGACCACCAGTTGCCCACAAACTTATCCATGGGATACCCAATGCTGTTGGCTTCCTTGATGGCGACTTGATTCATCACGCCCCAGCCTGACATGAAAACCCAATCCGGTTTTTTCCGGCGGATTTGCAGCCATGTGGCTTTTTGCTCCTGACCCGGATGATCGACGGCCAAGCCTGTGAACTTAAAACCGTATTTTTTTGAGAGGGCTTCAAGTGTCGGATTGGCCTCTTTGCCATAAGCAGAGTTATGGTAAACATGTGCGATGTGCTGACCTTTTAATTTTCCAAGGCCCCCAACCTCTTTTCCAACATAATTGACAAAAGCAGAGGCTTGGCTCCAGTAAGTGCTTGGAAAGTTGAATACCCATTTGAAAATACGACCATCAGCGGCGGCCGTTCTGCCATAGCCACTAGAAAGAATCGGAATCCCGTCTACCGGGGCTTTGGGGATTAACTGATAGGTTAGGCCAGTTGAATTGGGATTAATGAACATTGCACCACCGTGCTTGTTCTTCATCTTCTCGTAGCACTCGACGCCAATTTTGGTGTTGTATTTTGTTTCGCATTCTTCCGAAACGAGCTTGTTGCCTTGGATCCCTCCATCGCGCTTGTTGAGCATTTCGAGAAAGTCTCTGACGCCGTTTGCCTGCGGAATGCCACTCGGCGCATACGCACCGGTTCGATAGACCATTACTGGAAAGAAAAGGTCATCAGCATAAGCTCGTTTTATCTCCGTGACCCCCGTTACGCCGACGGCAATACCGGCAGCTGCGAGCAATAAATGACGTGGTTTCATGTTTAATATCTCCCTATTCGTGAAGCGACCTTGTTCCGGTCTCCGTACTTTGAACCGTTAGCTTAGCATGCGACCGGTAGATTTCCCAAATCGGCTCAAATTCGGCCATAGTAATTTCATATTTTCCCATGCATTTTTAGTATGGGAAAGGCCATTGTCTAATCTTCTCTTTGGCTATCTGCCAAAGTCTATTAAGACCGTGTGGCTCGACAATCAAAAAGAACATGATTAAAACGCCAAAGATGATTTCCTCAACATGTTTGGCTAGATCGGTTGAGATCTGTAGCCCGACCATTGGCGGCGCGTTAGTAAGAAAAATAGGTAGCATAATTACAAAGCCAGCCCCTAGGATAGACCCTAGAACGGACCCCAGGCCTCCAATGATAATCATAAATAGTACGGGAAACGAAACATTTAGAATGTCAAAGGCCTCGGTTTCAGCACTACCCAACCAACAGAAGATGTAGAGAGCACCGGCTATCCCACAGTAGAAGGACGAAATGCCGAAAGCAGAGAGCTTCGTATGCAGTGGGCGTATACCAATGATTTCGGCTGCAATGTCCATATCCCTGATGGCCATCCAAGAACGGCCTACGTGCCCTCGTGCCATATTCTTCGCGGCTAGTGCGAAGACGCACAGGAATATCAGGCAGGTATAGTAGCGGGCTACGGGTGAAGCCTCAGGGCCTGTAATCAAAATGCCAAAAACTTCCCTTGGCGGTGCTGTGATGGTGCCAGATGGAGAGTAATTGAAAAACCACTCGACTTTGTTAAAGCACCAAAGAATAAAGAACTGAGCGGCTAGAGTGGCCACAGCCAAATAAAATCCCTTGATACGGAGGCTGGGCGCCCCGAACACCATGCCGACCGCCGCCGTAATTCCGCCTGCAAGGAGGAACACGATAATTATATTAAGCTCGGGAAAGCCTGTAGAAATTTTATAAGTTGCGTAAGCTCCGACTGCCATGAACGCGCCGGTACCGAGACTGACCTGTCCCGCATATCCAGTGAGGATGTTTAAACCAATCGCCGCCAAGGAGAAAATAAGGAATGGGATAATGACAGCCTGGTGCCAATATTCATTGGCAACCAAAGGAATAACTGCGAATGCAACTATAATCACCAAAGCCATGAACCAGCGGTCCTGGACAATTGGGAAGATGGCCTGATCGGCCTGGTAGCTCGATTTGAACTGACCTGCCTCGCGGTAGAACATGTGGCTACACCCTCTCGATAATCTTTTCGCCAAATAGACCTTGCGGCCTGAACATCAGGAACACCAGGGCGGCCATGTACGCGAACCATCCCTCGATAGCTCCACCGAAAGCAGGGCCCCAGTAGACTTCAGATACTTTTTCAAAAATACCTATCAAAAGGCCACCAATGATGGCACCTGGCACTGACTCGAAACCGCCTAAGATCAAAACTGGCAAAGCCTTTAAGGCAATAAGAGCAAGTGAGAACTGAACGCCAGCCTTTCCTCCCCACATTATACCCGCAACTAGCGCCACAAATCCGGCAACCGACCAGACAATTACCCAAATAGTTTTGAGCGGAATACCTACGGCTAACGCCGCTTGGTGGTCGTCCGCAACAGCACGAAGCGCCCGGCCTACAGCTGTTTTCTGGAAGAAGATAGCAAGAAATCCGACTAATAGAGCGCCTATCGCCGCAGCAGTAAGGTCAAAGGTGTTGAGCAGAACGCCGCCTAATTCGAATGAATTCTCAGGAATACCAACGTCTAATTTTTTAACATTTGAACCCCAAACAATTTGCCCGCTGCCCTCAAAAACGAAATTGAGTCCAATCATTGCCATAAAAAGGATTATCTGAGCCTGATTTACAAGTGGGCGCAGAACCCACCGTTCAATAATGAACGCACACCCCACCATAACAGCCATGGTCAAAAGAAGCGCTAAAACTAAAGGCACGCTGTGTTCCATGAGGCCTACGAGCGTAAGGGCCGCAAACAAGACCATGGCACCCTGGGCATAGTTAAAGACGCCTGAGGCTTTGTAAATTAGAACAAAACCGAGAGCGACCAGCGAATACATGATGCCGGCTAAAATACCGCCAATAATCACCTCTAAAAGGAAAATCGGACTGTCGATCATGTCCGCGACGGGCGCGATGAAGAATGTGTTTAAAACTTCCATAGTGCTATTCGCTCCCCGTTAATTGTGTTGCACGCCGAGATAGGCGTCGATGACTCGCTGATTGCCGCGCACCTCGTCCGGGGTGCCGTCAGCGATTTTCTGCCCGTAATCCAAGACAACGACGCGGTCAGAAATATCCATGACCACGCTCATATCGTGTTCGATCAGGACGATTGTCGTGCCGAACTCATCGTTTACGTCAAGAATATAGCGACACATATCCTCTTTTTCCTCATGGTTCATACCGGCCATGGGTTCGTCGAGCAAAAGCATGTCCGGCTCAGACGCCAGGGCCCGTGCCAATTCGACGCGTTTTTGTAGGCCGTATGGAAGGCGGCCAACAACGGTTTTTCGGATCGATTCAATTTCTAGGAAGTCGATGACGCGTTCGACTATTTCCCGATTTTCCAACTCTTCCTTGAGAGCGGGTCCATAGTATAACGCTTGCATGATGAAGTTTGATTTCATCTGCAAGTTTCGGCCCGTCATGATATTATCCAGCGTAGTCATGCCGCGGAACAAGGCGATATTTTGGAAGGTTCGGGCGATCCCTTGGCTGGCCGCTTCGTAGGTTTGCATGGCGGCATGGGACTTCCCTTTAAAGGTGATAGTTCCTTCCGTCGGCTTATAAAAGCCATTGATACAATTCAGCATTGAACTCTTACCAGCGCCGTTTGGACCAATGATGGCTCGGACTTCACCCTCGAAGACGTTAAAACTGACGTTGGTTAGGGCTTTCACCCCGCCAAAAGCGAGACTGACATCCTCCACATTGAGGATCACATCGCCAATGGCCCGCCCGTCTGGCGTTGTCACGCCGGGCGAGATTTGGGGAGAGGCGGCGGTATCGTTTGGGGCCATTTTTTAGCGTCTCCTTGTAGCTTACTCGGCGGCCGCGGCGGCGGCCGGACCCGTGCCCGTCGTTTTGGCGTCTCTGATCTGTAGATTGGCGCGGACCGTGTCGGTTCGTCCATCCTCGAAGGTCACGGTTGCCTCGATTTCGCAATTCGTTTTGTCCGAATAAAGTGCGTCGATAAGATCCTGGTAACGCTCCGAAACAATATTGCGCCGCACCTTCCGGGTCCGGGTCAACTCACCATCGTCCGCATCCAATTGCTTATGCAAAATCAAGAAGCGGCGAATTTGCGAACCACTAAGGCTTGGATCACTGGCTAAGTCCACGTTGATCTGTTCCACGCAATCCTGGATCAAATCGTAGATAGGTTGTTGGCCGGCCAGATCCGTATAACCGGAATAAGGCAGATTATGGCGCTCGGCCCAGTTACCGACCGATTCCATGTCGATGTTGATAAAAGCGGCCACGTAGTCCTTTCCGCTGCCGAACGTGACGGCCTCGCGGATGTGCGGGAAGAATTTCATCTTATTTTCGATGAAATTTGGTGCGAACATAGAACCGTCGTTCAATTTGCCAACATCTTTAGAGCGATCGATAATCCGGAGGTCGCCATCCTCGTCGATATAACCCGCGTCGCCAGTATGAACCCAGCCGTCGGCGGTTTTCGCGCTGGCGGTTGCTTCATCATTTTTAAAATATGCCTGGAACACGCCTGGGCCAGCGAACATCACCTCGCCGTCGTCAGCGATTTTAAGCTCCACGCCCTTCGCTGGCTTGCCTGACGTTTCTGGGCGGACTTCGCCATTGCGCTGAATGGTGATGAAGACGGAAGCTTCAGTAGATGCGTAAATCTGCTTCAGATTAAGGCCAAGCGAGCGGTAAAAAACAAAAATATCGGGTCCGATAGCCACTCCCCCGGTGTAGGCCAAGCGCACGCTGGACATGCCAAGAACGTTCTTCAACGGCTCGTAGACCAGCTTGCCACCGAGCCAGTATAAGAACCTGTCGCCCGACGATACGGGTTTACCGTCCAGGATATCCAGGCCCACGCGCTTCGCCACATCCATAAAATAATTGAACATGCGCTGTTTCCAGGCAGCTGCGTCCTCGATGCGTATCATCACCGAAGTAAGAATGTTCTCGAATATGCTGGGCGGGGCAAAGAAGTAGGTCGGGCCAATTTCGCGCAAATCCTCGAGAACCGTATCTGAGTTCTCGGGGCAATTTACGCAGTAACCGCAGACATAGGACTGAGCGTGTGAAAAAATATTGTCACCAATCCACGCCATGGGCAGATAGGCCAACATACTGTCGGCATCTTCCAGGCCCTCTAACTCGGAGCAATTCTCAGCGGTCTTGATCATATTGTTGTAGCTCAACATTACACCTTTTGGTCGGCCCGTGGTGCCGGACGTGTAAAGCATAATGGACGTATCTTCGCCGGATTTCGCGACAACGCTGCCCGCGTAGAAGCTGGGGTTTGCCGTGTCAAACTCGCGACCCTGATCCTGAACCGCGGAATACTGCAACAAGAACTCCTGGGTGTAGTTTCGAAGGCCCCTGGCATCATTATATATGACCCGCTCCAGGGCGGGGGTGCGGTCCATGATTTCGATGACTTTGTCGACCTGTTCTTGGTTTTCGACAATCGAAAAACGGGCCTCCGCGTGCTCATAAATGTATTGCATCTCTTCGGCAACGGAATCCTGGTAGACCGGGACGGGCACGCCACCGGCGGCCTGGATGGCGGTTATCGCGAAATAAAGATGTGGGCGGTTGTCGCCGCAGACGACGATCTTGTCGCCTTCATTGAGGCCGATAGCCTTGAGGCCGCACGCCAGTGCACGAATTTCATCTGCGGCCTCTGCCCACGACCAACTTTGCCAGATGCCATAATCCTTCTCGCGCATGGCTGGCTTGTCGCCACGAACCTTGACGTTATGTTCCAGAAGCTTTGGAATTGTGTCGTGCTCAACCGGGCCCGATGCCTGAACCGTCATCTTGGTCGTCTCCCCCCTTGCCTCCAGCGCGGTATCGGACATAGTTATCCGGTTCCGGCCATTTTGCTCCCATTCACGCCCCGGATGACCCGGGTTAGCCGCCTCTCCAATACCCGGATATTTTTATTTTTCTATTCCGGCTAAAAGCCTAGGCATATTGGAGAACGAAGGCGCCGTACTCAAGCCCGAACCGAACGGCGGGTCAAGGCTAAGTTGACCGCTAAGAAAACTGCTATCCCTTTAAGGGGGTAGCACCAATAAGCAATGTTTGCGATCACGTCGCGGCCGGTTGGAAATGTTATCTCGACGATTTCCTGGCTGGAGGCATTATGCGCTAGGCCTTGTTACACCTGAGCGCAGTGGTTTCTTCTCAATCCCCATCGCATCGTGGTGCGGCGAAAGTTGTTCTGAACCAATCCTAGGCAACTCCGGATCAGCACTTTTGTCAGCCGTTTCTATGTTCATAGAATGATGGCACTAGGCGGCGCCAGGACCTGGTAATTGTGCCGCCTAAAGGAGAACTGTCGGGCCGTGACCGATTAGGCGTCAAGCCTCATTTCCATCACCGACGCCATGCGCCGGGAGAAAGCCAACGGGTCCGCGATGGGTTCTCCCTCCACGATCCGTGCTTGATCAAACAGAAGGAAGGCCGCCTCTTCAACGACGGGGTCAATGCCTTCCGCGGCTTTGGCTTTTTTCAATAGTTTCTTGATCAGCGCATGGTCGGCATTGATCTCCAGAACCCGCGGCGTCGTTTCCGATAACTGATTGTGCTGTTTCAACAGCCGCTCAATGTTCATGTCCATGTCCCCGTCATCGGCAACCAGGCAAACCGGACTGTCAGTTAGACGCTCCGACGCGCGCACGTCCTTGACCTTGTCGCCTAAGGCGACTTTGAACGCGGCGATTAGCGGTTCGACCTTGGTGTTATCTGGCTGCCCACTGGTTTTTTTGCCGTCTTTTGATTTGGCATCGCTTTCTGACTTGTTCTTGCCGATTGCCGAGAGATCGGCACCGCCACGGGTCGCGGACTTGAAGGTTTTGTCTTCAAATGTGCCGACAGAGGGTATCCAGAACTCATCTACCGGGTCCGTCAGCAATAGAACCTCGATACCTTTCGCCTTGAAGCCCTCCAATTGCGGGCTTTGGGCGATGGCCTCAGCGTCTTCTCCGGCGATGTAAAAAATGGCGTCCTGGCCGTCGGGCATGCGTTCCACATAGTCTTTCAAACTAATCAGTCCTTCTTGGGTAGTTGACCGGAAGCGCGCCAATTCCAAAAGCACATCGCGGTTGTCGAAATCCTCGTAGAGCCCTTCTTTCATAACGGCGCCAAAGTTGCCCCAGAACTCGGCATATTCGTTGGGCGCGTTCTTGGCTCTCTTCTTCAGCTCGTTGAAGACGCGTTTGCTCAACGCTTTCTTAATTTTTGCTAACGCCGGGTTGTGCTGAAGCATCTCGCGACTGATGTTGAGCGGAATATCTTCTGAATCCACGACACCGCGGACGAACCGCATGTATCCCGGCAACAACTCATCACAGTTATCCGTGATGTACACCCGCTTCACATAGAGTTTCAGCTGTGCTTTACGTTCTGGATTGAACAGGTCGAACGGCCGGCTGGAGGGAATGAACAACAGGTTTGTGTAGGACATGACGCCCTCGACCCGATTATGCAGTGTTAGCCAGGGCTCATCCCACATCTGCCCGACGTGATGGTAGAATTCGGTGTAATCCTCAACCGAGATGTCCCGCTTCTCCCGAGCCCATAGCGCAGAAGCTTGGTTCAGGGTCCGATCTTCCTCGCCCTTTTTAGCGGCCGCAAGGATGATGGGAATGCCGATGTGATCGGAGTAGGTTTTGACAATGTGTTCTATGCGTTGCGGTTCCAGAAACTCCTTGTCATCCTTCTTTAGGAAGACCGTGACATCGGTACCGTGTTGGTCGCGCGTTGCTTCGTCGATGGTGAATTCTCCGGTGCCATCCGAGATCCACAGCCAAGCGGCTTCCTCGTTCGCTTTGCGGGTCACCACTTCCACCCGCTCGGCGACCATAAAGGAAGAATAGAAACCGACCCCGAATTGCCCAATC
>MDTG01437605.1_pt1 | contig 12373 bp, 17 predicted proteins | sample 811421 | NCBI WGS metagenome assembly MDTG01 (sample SAMN05326645, study PRJNA326480) | marine metagenome | isolation source: seawater | place: Pacific Ocean: South East | collected 2011
AGCAACTTCGGTTGCTTTGGACGCACTCTACAAAACATGCGGATAGTAAACGAAAGTTTGCAGACCGTAACACTGGCCCTCACTAGGCTTCGGCCTGGTGGGGGCTATTTTTTATTTTAGTAACTTAGGCGAATCGTTGCAAACAAAGGCATTATATGTGCCTGATCAGTCGCCTTGTTGAAGCGCGACCAGCGCAACACCCATAACACACAAAAAAGGTGAAAGAAAGATGGCAAATAACAACCAAGGATTTAGAAGCGGAAATGCATTTGGACGACTAGCTAACATAGACTTTAGTTCATATGATACAGAAAAAGTAGCACTTAAGGCAGGACACTTAGTAAGAGTGAGTCGAGACCGTATGTGCTTGATTAGAGCAGTAGAACCAATTGCGATTGACCTTTGGTTTACTGACAAATTAACAATGGGTCACGATGGCACAGATCTATCTGGAACTCACGGTCTTCAACTTAACCAATACGGACACGAGTCTATTCAAGCATACTTCGATATCGCTGACTCTGCTGGTTCCGCAGACTACTACGGTAACATTCTCAAGCCAGACTACGACTCTGGATACTTGACCTTTGAAGACCTACAACCTTACAAGACACACCTTTACCAATTGTGCCCAACCATTCCTAACCAACCTAAGTTTATGCTTCAAACTGGTGACTGGCATTCCATTAACGCGGTTTCCCCGAATGCAGGTGGATTACCTATTGGTTTCAAAGGAGACGCAACAGGCGAACACCTAAAGCAAATAGGAACTGTTTCTCCTAAACTATACATCAAGACGCCTAGTGGTATCCCACACGGATTCTTGGATGAAGCACCAGAAGGACACTCTGGCCCAACCGCCCAAACTGCTAACGCAGATGGTAAGATTGAGGGTATGTCTGGATTCATTGACGGACAAATGTCCCCAGTGGAAGCACCTAATTGGTCGAGATGCCTTTACTTGGAAACAGGTAGCAGTTCTCTACCACAGTTCCGCCTAGTAAACGATACTGACGAGTTCATCCTAGATGGTCGCATTAGACTTATTGGATGGAAGTATGCAATCGAAGAAGTTAGCAAGGCAGAACTAGACGAGTGGAAGCGCAAATCAAACGGCCGTCTAACATTTAGAATCTTGCCTACATCGGGTCTTCCGACCGCGAGTTCTCTTGCAGACACTAGTCCGTATTGAGGATAAGCGAAAGAAGATTAAATGATGTGGTGAGGTAAATGGTAGAATACGAAGAACCCTCTATCGTAAATGCACCAGGCTTCGTTGGTAAAAGCACTTTTAGAGACGGTAGAGCCGTAGACCCCGAAGTTAGAAGCGATGTTCGCTACATAACAGAGGAATATGGCCCAATGGTTATAGCCCCTGGTGAAACACTTGATATTCTAGATCTAAAAGAAAAGGGCGAGTTAATCTATGTTAAAATATTGACAGACAACCCATATGCTAGTGTTTACTTAGAAATAGACGACTATAAGAATAGTGTTAATGGTGAAACTCATGCAGAGTTACTTTACGACCAGAGAACCACTAATGCAGAAGGGCAATTTTACATCGCAAGTGATGGAACTAACGGTAAAGGCTTTCCTATGGTGTGGAATCCTCAAACAAACCCAACTTCTTATCATAAGAGAATAAAAATAAGAGTATCTAATCCTCTTAGAAGAAACAATAATGTATACGGCTCTGACCTAAGTTACAAGTCAAAAGGTGATCAACCAACTCCTATTCAACCATTACACATGGGAGGAGGAAGTTTTACTCACCCTGGATTGGGTGCAGTTGATTTGGCAACATTAAGTAAGGCAATTGCTAACCCAGTCGGTGCAAATAGCGCATATAGTTTAGATGCGGTAGTTAATGAAGCAGTTTTTGACTCCGATGGGAAAAAACTAGGAGAAGGAAACCCATATGCAGGACTCGCAGGAAAACCTGTTTTCCGTAGAGATAAGTCTAATTTAAAGACTTCAACCACAACTAGAGGCGCACAGTTCGTTAATGGAACACAAGTTTTAGCAGCAGAAGCAGACGGCGCTGCCGATGTTACTAAGTTTACAGCGAGCGTTAGTGCCGCTACTAATTACCCTGGAACTGCTTCTAGTCCCCAATCTGGAACATCAAGTTGCGCTATTGTCCTGACCGATTCTTCTGGCGGCTCTGCACATACTACTGCGGCAGCTGCAAAAGAGTTTGTTGCGGGAGATAAGGTGTTCCTTAGAAATGGTGGAACTGTTCACTTCTTAGGAGTAATTACCGATGATGGCGCCAACCACGATGGTGCTACTATAATATTCAAAACATTCCCTGGCGTCAAGACCGAGATAACCGCCTTTTCTGGCATTCCAGGCAGCGAAACACATTGTTATGGAACTGTTGAAGCGCAAGCAAAAGTAAGTCCAGATATGGTCGTTAAGAAGGTCATTGTTAAGAGAAAGAGATTGGTAAGTTACGAGGGGTGATTAAATATGGCATATAAAAATCCGATACTAAAGTTTGCGAGCGACAACCCACTTATTGCAGTTTTTGCAGTTCCGGTGCTTATGCACTTGGGCGGTAGAGCAATTGCTATGGGTATTAGAACGGCTAGATTCGATCGACCACTAGCGGCGATTATGCCTCCAATGGCGAACGATGACGGCCTTAGAAATTTAGGATACACTGGTGGAAGCACCGGCCCACAAGATATGATTCAGCCTGCAACCCATACACCCAACAATCGCTACGATACTAAGGCAAGATCTTCCGCATTCATTGACGACCCTAGTTACAAGCCACACCAACCTAACTGGAACAAAGTAAAACCAACAACTTACAATCCAAAGAACAACATGGTATTTACTACAGAGTCAGAGGGTATACCCGTAGGACTTGCAGGAAGTAATCATTCGGTATTTAATGGCCTAAGTGGAGTTCATAAGTTAAACTACTAGGTGATTAAATGAGTATAATTAGAAACACCGCAGATGTAGCCTGGGACTCTAAAGTCTACGGTGCTGTTGGAAGTGGTGTAGGGTTTGCTGGTACTCTACTTTACTCATTTGCTAACCAAGCGCCTATGAATGGAACTACATTCAAAGTTGCAGCCGTTGCAGGGCTAGGGACTGGATTAGTCACTCAAATGGTTGGAATGTTAATTACCAATTACCAACAAGGAGGCAGAGGACTTAGTGGAACTGTTATGGGGCTAACAGGTGGCTTTGGTGCAGGAGCAGTTCAGTCTCTTAGAAATAATCCTACAGAACCCGTAGGTGTTATTAAAGCAGGACTAGTCGGCGGTGTTATAGGCGGATCTCTAGGCGCAACTGGCGATGTAGTAAGAGCGACAATTTTGAAGTGATAAAATGGAACTAAATGTATTTGGCCCAAGCCCAACCCCGAACAACTATACTTACCATTCTAACACAGGTGGCCCTAACTATTACAATCGTATTAATAGAAAGGGTCTAGAACCAGGCTTCTTTGGAATAGGTATGAATGTTTTGCCAAATGCACATGATATGTTTGTTGAGAAAGTAAAGCCTATGATAATTAAATCTGACCAAAACATTAACGGTATTGGTGCGCCAAGTGATGCTGCAGTAGCAGGTCTAGTCGGCGGCGGAGTTATCGTCCTTGCAGGTTTGAGTTTCCTTTGGGGTAAGTATGTTGGCGGATGGGCCGTTGAAACCATCTCTGGAAGTAAACTAAACAACAAGCAAAAGAATGCAATAGGTATAACTAGTCTACTATTAATTTAAGGTGAGCAGAGTGTATCATAGTAACTCAATAGGTTTACCTCTTCCAATGCATCTAACTATGCTAGGAGAAAATTCAGGACTTGAAACAGCTAAAAAAGTTGGAATTGCTGGTATTGCGTTTACGGGCATAGTTGCAGCAGTAACTATAGGTGGAGTATTACAATCATTTTCTGACGGATACTTTTTAGGCCGTGCTAGAAAGAAAGGAGTTACTTACAAAAACATAGCAAGAAGAAATGCTGCTATGGGCGGAGTAATTGGATCTGTCGTGGCGTTTAGTATACTAGCTTCGCCAAATAAAACTAACTGAGGGGATTAAATGGGACAACTAAAGCGCTTTTGGAGAGAACACCCGATACAAAGTGTTCTTTATGGAACCACAGCCCTTTACATTGCATTTGAAACTTTTAGAGCAATCAAATCTCCAGAAGGTAAATTTTGGAATCACAAACATGGTCTTTATGGGTTTGGATCTGGCCCATTCACCCGCCATCAAAGAATGATGAAGATGCCTACACCTGGACAAGCCGCAGGAACAACCTCCACATCAACTACCACTTCATCCTCTCACTCAACAGGTATGATGCGTGGAGAAGGAGACGATGGAGAAACTTCTATGCCTATACCTCTAAGTTTGCACGGAATACCATCCTCGGTAAAGCGTAGAGTCAATCAAGGAGAGTATGGAAATGACAGTTTGCCAGAAGAGTATGGTATTAGTGGTGTCTTTGAAAGACAGTCAAGGATGAGTATCGCTGCAAGTTCTAATGATGCTTTTATGCAAGGAGTCGTACCCGAAAGTTTTGAAGGGGCGGCTTACTATTGAGCAACTATGTCGATATGATGAAACGCAGAACGCGTAATCATACAGGTCTAAACTGGGAAGATAGTAATCTTCATAATGACTTCATAGACATTAATCGTATGGCTTTAGACGATAAGTATGGTAAAGTTGGTGCGCCACTTTCTAAGAGAAGAAACGGCACGGGCCCCGCAGGTAGAGATGCACCAGCAGGTTTATTTGGGAATCCTTCTGTGGATAAGATGGAAACACTAGTCAAAAGATTCGCTACGCCAACCAATATCATTCTAGGTTTCGTGATAGCTAGCGCTATCATTTATTATCGTAAAAGATAATCACTCATTGAGGTTAGACTCTAGGAGTAGAGCAGTATTGACTAGAGCGACTAGGCCGTCTTCTAGATCATGATTGCTAATGTTTTGTGATAGCAATACTTTCTTTCCTTGAACTTCAATCTCAATCTTTACTTCTGTTTCTTTAACTTCGCGCATTTTTACACTTCCACGGGACTTGCCCTTAACCTATAGACTATTTCCGCGTATACTTATAGGTTATCCTTCTTCTTCTTAGCGAACTTAGGTAACTTTTGTTCTTCTTTGGTAGGTTTCCACTCCATCTTACTGCCTTCAAGTGACGATTCTGTATGTATCTCTCTATGTTGTCTATGGTTTCGATCGTACAACTTATCTTGCTTGTTATACTTCTGCTTGGCGCCGCGAAGACCGACTGCTTGTTCATTAGTCCAAGTGATAGCGTGTGCCTGTTGTTCCGTCTGGTCAAAGTGGCGGTTGAAGCCCATGACCTCATCCCAGGGGTCTCCTAAGCATACATTGTTGGCAACAACATGCGTCCAATCACAACTCATACACTGCACTTTGATAACATGAGTCCATGCTTGGGTGTCTCCTCTTGTCGAGGTTCTTTCGCCTTCCACCCCGCCTATTTCGTGAAACATTCTGGTTTCGGCGTGGTTACAAATAGGACACTTTAGGACTTCACCCGTTTGGGGATGAGTCATTATCTCTCCCTCTAAAGGAATTTTCTTCTCGCCAATGTCAATACAAATCGGGCAACGCTTCTTTGCGTTCCACTCTTTACCTATTATTCTCTCGTCCATCTTCCTTCATCTCCAAAGCGATTTCTTGCATAGAGTCAAACATGATATTCATTAGAGAACTCATAGCAAGATATGAAATGCCTCTATAATCACCAGAGTATTTTACTCCGAAGAATCCATCGTCATTACCAGCCGCTACAACAACATCGGTAACGCCCACCTCTTTCAAATCAACTATGAAAGAATCAATCATGGCGAGAACCTGTTCATTACTCACTCTTCTTCACCACCTTTACTAGATAGTATACCCTTAGATATAGATCTTAGAGTATTTAGTTTAGTATTAGTATCATTAGAGAGTTCGCTTTCAATATCCAAGTAGCGAACCCCTTGTAGAATTTTCATAATGGGTCGGATAGACTTTAGCCCTCCAGAGACCCACTCATCAAAGTTAGAATCTATAACTCTAGCATAACTTTCTGCTTTTTCTACCCAACATCTATGGCACATCACAGTATCGTCTTTTACTCGGTCAAACTTAGTTATAGTATCGACTTCTTCCCACTGCTTACTTGCCAAGTCGTCGGATCGAGCAACAATGACCTCTTCTTCATACTCTTCCCACTCGGCTCTTTCTAGAACATGGCTTCTAGTTCCTCTTCCGCATGAAATACATGGGCCATATTTTGCTGCTATCTCGGTGCGTGTTATACGCTTCATATTGGGTTGTTACTTCCTCCAGGTAATAAGGGAATCCATCGCAACCCTAAAGACTACGCTTAGTGTCGCATCGTTTATGAGCGGGAGTAACGAAGTAACTCTAAACCCAGGAAGTAATCAACTGCACCAAGTCGGCGGGGCAGACAATAAAGAAGGCGTGGCGATGCTAGTCGCTGATTCTGGTAGAAAGAAGTTTGCTGCACCTTTGCACCCAGTAGTAACTGTTACAGCAACAGCAACTAATCTAAGTGGATTGGTAAAAGCACAGTATAGCAATCTAACTGCGGCAAAAAGAACGGCGCTTGGAATCGCTTCCGCAACTGACGACTTAACAATCACGGCAAACAGAGGATTTTTACTCAAAGCACTCGCAACAAATGGCGGTTTGATTTATCTTGGAACTGAACACATTCTAGCAGAGGCTAGTGGAACAGGTGCAGATGCGGTTGGATTCGTTTTGGAAGCAGGGGCGTCCGTATTCATTGAAATAACAGACGGGAATAACCTTTACTTCCAGGCGACTGATTCAGACGAGTCCCTATGTTGGTTGGCTCTCTAAGGGGGCTAACTAAATGGGATTTTCAGCAGGACTCGGTTTCTTAGTAGACACCGATGGTAACGACACCAATGATGGTAAAGCCGTTACGCTGAAAAAGGGATCCAACATAACATTGAGTTTAACTGGTAGCACACTTACCATCTCTTCGACAGGTGGGGGCGGTGGAAGCGCCATAACGGTACAAAACGAAAGTTCGGATTTAACAACGGCGGCAACAACTCTTAACTTTACTGGAGAGAGTGTCACCGCTACTAACGATGGTAGTAATGCAGCAATTAAGAACATCACTATCAACCCCAGAACAGTCACCGCAGGTGGTAACACATTAGGCGATAGCGAAACACTAGCCTTTACTGCTGGAACAGGTATTAGTATAAGCGAATCTGGCGGGGCAGTTACAATTACAAACTCTGTTACTGATAGTAACACATTTAGAACAATCAAAGTTGATACCGACAATGATGGGACGGCAAACGAAACTATTGGTTCTAGTGAAGATTTGGAATTAGTGGGTGGCACCAATGTAACTTTAGCCGAGAGTGGCGGAAAGGTAACCATAACAGCTACAGACACTAACACGCAACTTACCTTACTTGACGAAGATAACTTCGCAAGCGATAGTGCGACGGCTGCAGCAAGCCAACAATCCATCAAAGCCTATGTAGATAGTGTAGCTCAAGGACTTAGTGTGAAAACTGCCGTAGCCATGGCTACAACAAGTAACCTAGTCGGAACATACGATAACTCGGCTGGAACATTTACAATGAGTTCAACAGGCGGCGTAACTATTGATGGCGAATCCGCCACAATAGGAAAAAGGGTTCTAATAAAAGACCAAGTTAGTGCAGAAGCAAACGGTATCTATACAGTTACAATAGCTGGGTCTTCTACCGGATCTGGCACAGCAGGGCAATTTACAAGAGCAACCGATATGAATGCCGATACAAGTCCCAACGAGTTCCCTGGAAGCTTCGTATTCGTTACCGCTGGAACAGCTAACGCTGATACAGGTTTCGTCTGTACAGTAGATACAGACTTCGACTTAGGCACAGATGATGTAACATTTTCACAGTTCTCAAGTGCAGGACACATAACTGCTGGTAGCGGTTTAGATAAGTCAGGAAACACTATGTCAGTGGATGTTTCTGATTTTATGACTAATGGTGATGATAATAGAGTTCTTACCGCTACTGGAACAGATGCGATAAATGCAGAGGCTAACTTAACTTTCGATGGAAGCACATTGGCAGTTACAGGCGCATTAACAACTACAACTACCGCCACTATTGGAACTGATTTAACGGTCACTGGTGGAGACATATCTTTCGGAAATGGGCAGGATGCAACAATAACTGTCACTTCCACGGGTTCGGGAACGGATGGAAGAGATTTAACTATTAGAGCAGGTTCAGCCCCAATTGGTTCAACAAATCAAAACGGAGGAGACTTGATTCTAAGTGCCGGTGGTGGCGATGGATCGGGAACTTCTACTATGACTTTCTTTACCAAAAAGGCAACCTCAGATCTGTCTACAGAAAGTATGAGGATTCATACTGATGGTAAAGTTGGTATTAATGTCAATGGTGCAGCGCCCGCAGCGTATTTGCAGGTAAAAGGAGATGGTGTTTACAACGATGGTTTAATTGTTAATGAAGACGGCGGTAGCAGTAGCGACTTCCGCGCAGAGGGCGATGCTTTTACACATGCGTTATTTGTAGATTCTGGAGCAAATAGAGTTAGTATCGGTGCTTCTACCAATAAGCCCGATGCACTCTTAGAAGTAACAAATGATGCCACTAATATTGCCGCGCCGCTAGTCCAATTCAATAATAACGATCTAGACCAAGTAACTCTAGATATTAACAATGTTAGTGGCGGCTCTACCAATATAATAGCTGTTAGCGCCGCAGGAAAGACTAATGGGACTGGACTTTCCATGTCTTTAAGTTCTGATGGCACCAGTGTGAAAGGTATAGACTCTGAAGTTGTAGCAGATTTGGGAGACGGGGGTTCGACACCAACTACTTCTATCGCTCACCGATTTACTCATAACTTACCAGGGACTAAAAGTCAATCATCTATTGCCGCACAAGGGTTTGTCAAAAAGACAGGAGTAACAGGTGACACTAAATCTAGCACCATTGTCGGGCTTAAAGGGCTTGTTTCAGATAGTGCCAGTAACCATTCTGGATCGACCACAACCTTAATCGGGATTACTAGCAGTGCTTCTATGAGTAATGCTACTGGAACATCTACTACTTTTGGCGGTAAGTTTGAGGTAAGTGGTGCGGCTAATAACTACGGTATTCAAGTTATCGGTGGGTCAGCAGTCTTAGGAACGCTAGCAAACGCGCCCGCAGATATCTCAACATACGGCCAACTATGGGTTAAAGACGAGGGTGAAGGAAGCTCAAATACTGAACTATACTTTACTAACGATAACGGAGATGATATTAGATTAACATACAGTGGGCAACCTAATCGAAGACCTGTTACCGCAGGCGGCAATACATTAGCATTAAGTGAAACGCTAGCAATTGCCGCAGGCTCTAATATGAGTATTTCTGAAAGTGGAGGAACGGTAACCTTCGCTAGCACAGCAGCAAGTTCGGGTATTACTGGTATAACTGTTCAAGAAGAGGGTAGTTCTCTAGCCACTGTAGGAACAACTCTTAACTTTGTAGGAAGTGCGGTTACCGCTACTAACGATGCTAGTAATGCAGCAATTAAGACCATTACTATCTCTGCCGGTAGCGGTGGAGAGTTTTCAGAGTCAAGTAATAGAATACAACCAACTAGCACTATTGCTGCCAATCCGACAAGTATAGGGTCGGGAGAAATTGTAGAGTTACAACTTACTAAGAAAATTGACGAACACTCGGTTGCAGTTATGAATACTGGCACCACCGCTAATTCTAGTGTGACCGCACAAGGTCTAGGTATGAGAAAGAATATAACGATTGCTTCACCTGCAGCCGACACAGGCTCTCACATATACAAGGTTGCAGATACAGACCATGTAATTTTGATAGCAAACATAAAAGAATCCGATGGAAAGGTACTAGGATCTCAACAAGTTAGAGGAGTCCAATTACCAGAAATAGATGATGAGTATGTTGGTCGTGAGTTTACCATAGTTCATCATGGTATAAGTGGAACTACGACAGATTTGATAAGTGTAAAGCCCGCTAACGATGATGCTATATTTTACGCTGGTAGAATGTGGGATAACAACCAAAGTGGAGGAGACCACTCTGATGTAGGGAGTAATTTAGGAGGGCTAGGATTAACTATGGGCTTTGGTGTGTTCACGGATGTCCAATGGGCACAGTTAGGCTATGTTGCAGTTTTCTCTATAACTGTGATGGCGGTTAGTATCGACCAGTGGGAAAATCAGCATAGTGACACCGTGCCATCATTCGGCTACGACACAGATGCGACCAGATGGATAGGAAAGTCGGGCTATGATTCACCCGCAAGTAAGTATGCGTGGATGGTAACACAGGTTAGCGGAGTTACCTCACCTATAGTAAAGAAAACTGCATTTGTATCAGTATTAGGAGACACTAACGAAGACTTTACGCCATTGTTCGCACCAAGTAGCAAATCATAAGTGGTGAATAAATGAATATAGGAATGATGTTTAAGTGGGCAAAACTACCCGAAGACGACCCAATAGGTCTAGTAGTATCATTAGACTCTAATGGAGAGTTAGTCTTAGGGAGTTCTAATATCATAGGTGTAGTTGGCGCTACACCAGAAATACTTCTAAACAATCCCGAAGAGTGGGGAGGCAAATATGTCGTGGATGAGTTCTACCGACGCGAAAAGTATACCCATAAAGGCAAAGACGGATATGTAACCTCGAATAACTATAACCCCAACAAAAGTTATCAAAAGCGAGAAGATAGAGAAAATTGGGCCACGGTTATTACACACGGAATCGTTATCGCAAAATCAGTAAAGCCCATTAACGGGTATACGGTAGGCGTGGACAAGGCAGGGTATGTCATAAATGGTGGAAACACACTACAGGTCGTGAAAATCATTAGGCAACCTAGCATTAAAAAAGGATTTATGTCGTCTAAAATAGAAGAACACGGCTTAGTAAAGGTAATGGTGAAATAATGGCTCTAGAATTAGATTGGACAGATGACGCAACAGGCGTAACCTACAACAACGCTTACGCAGTGATCGAAAGAGTTTCTTACACTAAGGGTATTGGGACAGACTACTCATTTGTAGCACAGATATACATCTATAAAGACGCCACCGCTTATAATAATGGTAAAACCGCTTTAGCAACTAAGACACTTCAAGGAACAAAGACTTTCACTTCGACAGACACAGGTCAAACTTATAGAAATATCATTCACCAAGCGTATAATGATGCGAAGCAAGAAGACCCGTGGGATGACGCTTCGGATGTCTAATCCTGGTGGAGAACCTTAAGTATTGGATGAAACAGTCTTAGTTTCATGGACGAAGAAGAGATTCCAGGTTTGACGATTGATTTAGACGACGAAGCACAGAAGAAAGAGGTAGAGTTAAAATTAACTCTGGGTCAGCTATTGCTGATCAATGAGTTCTTATCAAAGCACATCCAACCAAAAGGATTTTTGATGATTGAGTTTTCTTACGATTTGTTTAAGCGATTAAATGATGCAATCTTATCAGTCACGCCAAAAGAAGAAGCATTCACCGCAAAGGAGGACTTCTGATGACACAAAAAGTTACTGATGCTAAAGAGCAACAAGCAGCAAGCGCACAACAAGTGAACATCTTTGCTGCCAAAGAAATAGCCAACTATGTTAGAAGCACTTTAGGCCCAATGGGTATGGATAAAATGCTAGTAGATCAAGACGGAACATCAATGGTGACTAACGATGGTGCAACAATTCTGCGTCAAATGAACATCACCCATCCAACCGCTAACATGATTATTGAAGTAGCAAGAACCCAAGAAGAAACTTGTTATGACGGAACAACATCTTCGATAATTGTTACAGGCGAATTGATGAAGCAAGCAGAAGCGCTTTTGTCAAAGAAGATTCACCCAACAATGATTGTAAAGGGTTTCAAACTCGCTGGGAACAAAGCGGAGGAACTACTTGACGATATTGCATTGGATAGCGAAGAACACTTACTAACAGTAGCAAAGACCGCTATGACGGGAAAGTCAGCAGAGTCCGATAAAGAACTTCTTGCAGCCATTTGTGTAGATGTTGCAGAGTCCGCTAGACTAAGTGACATTTCGATTATTAAGCGCCCTGGCGGTAAAGTATCTGACTCGGTTGCCATCGCAGGTTTACTTTTGGATAAGTCAAAGGTTCACCATAACATGCCCGATGTGGTAGAAGACCCGAAGATCGCACTCATTGAAGTAGATATTACTCTACCAGAGTTTGCTCAACAGGTTCAAGTGCAGGTTCACAACAATGATGCCGTCGAAGAGTTTATCTCAAAGCGTAAGGCACAATTGCAGAAT
>MDTG01427703.1_pt1 | contig 12372 bp, 12 predicted proteins | sample 811421 | NCBI WGS metagenome assembly MDTG01 (sample SAMN05326645, study PRJNA326480) | marine metagenome | isolation source: seawater | place: Pacific Ocean: South East | collected 2011
ATTACCTTACGTAATTTCTGGACTAGTTGCTGCTGGAGGAATGGCTGCTGCGATGTCAACTGCAGATGGTCTAATTCTTGCAATTGCTAATGCTTTATCACATGATATCTACTACAAAATCATTGATCCAAAAGCAGACGTAAGAAAAAGATTGTTAGTTGCTAGATCGCTCTTAGTAATAATCGGAGCATTTGGAGCATACATTGCATCAATGAGGATCACTAGTATCCTTGGTGCAGTTGCTTGGGCTTTCGATTTTGCTATGTCAGGATTGTTCTTCCCATTAATACTTGGAGTATGGTGGAAGAGAGCAACAAGGCAAGGTGCTATTGCAGGTATGATTGCAGGTCTTGCATCAGGAACAGCTTATCTAATCTATGTTTATCCTAAATTTATGGGTAATCCAGCATGGCTAGGTATAGACCACTTACGTTTCGGTATCATTGGAGCTAGTGTATGTTTAGTAGTTATGGTTGTTGTTAGTTTAATGACGCCAGAACCAGACAGCGCTACTCAGAAAATGGTAGACGAAGTTCGTGTTCCAAGTGGTAAAACTATTCTTGGTAAACAACACTAAATAATTAATTTTTATGGGGGCGGCAGTTTCTGCCCCCATTCAATTCAATAAGATGCCTTTATACATTTTAGTTATAGATTATATTTTAGGAATTATAATGTGGACCTTGATAGGTCGTTCAGCAATGAATATATTTCAAAGAGAAGATTCTGATTTTTTTTTTATGAGGGTATTTGTGAAATATACAAATCCTATTATTAAACTTTTTAGATTTATTACCCCTAGCTTTATTATAGGCCCTATTGTGCCTCTATATGTTGCGTGGTTCTTTTATATGTTTAGATTTTACTTGATGCCATATTTACTAGGTTATTCAGTTATGGGAATGTTATCTTTTCCACTAGAAAGTGAGATAGCGGCAGAAATATACCGTCTTTTTAGTAAAAATTGATTCAAAAAAAAAACAAAAATTGATACTAGTATTCTAGTAATCAATGAAAAAAATACAAATCTCTCCGTCCATACTTTCAGCTGATTTTAGTCAGCTAGGAAATGAAATTAAAAGATTAGAAGAAGGAGGTGCTGATTTAATTCACGTTGACGTAATGGATGGACATTTTGTGCCAAACCTTACAATAGGTCCTCCAGTAATTAAAGACCTTAGAAAATTTACTAAACTACCTTTTGATGTTCATCTAATGATTTCACCTGTACATAAGTACATCAAAGATTATGCTGATGCTGGGGCAAATATTATAACTATACATCCTGAAACAACAGAAAATGTTTTAACATCCATTAATGAAGTTAAGAAATATAATAAAAAAGTAGGGCTTTCATTAAATCCAGATATTAAATTAGATACGATTAAAGATTTTTTAGATAAAATCGATTTAGTTTTAATTATGAGTGTATTTCCAGGATTTGGAGGTCAAAAATTTATTCCAGATGTAGTTAATAAGATTAAAGATTTAAATAAAATTAAAAATGAAAGAAATTTAAATTTTGATATCGAAGTTGATGGTGGAATAAATTTTTCAAATTCAAAAACTGTAATTGAATCAGGTGCAAACATATTGGTATCTGGAACAACTATTTTTAAAGAAAATAACGGAAATTTAAAAAAAAATATTGAAACATTAAGAACAGTTTAAATAAATGGTTCTAAAAAATTCTTTAAATTCTATAAATGAATTTTTTTATTATATATCGGGCCAAATAAGAAAAATTTATCTAAATTCATCTTTTTATAATAAAAAAATTTCAGCAACTGATAATAAAATTTTAGATTATAAACCTAATCTTAGTCTTTTAAATTGTATTATAAAATATGATAAAAAGAAAAATAATATTGAAAATTTTTATGTTAACTCAATTTGGTCAAATCACGATATTAAGGAAAAAGATTTTAAAAAATTACATAATTTTTTTTGGCTTTTTACAATTGACCTTAAATCCTCTAAAAAAATCACTCAATCTATAATCACTAATTGGATTGAAAAAAATAAAAACTTTAATAATAAAAGCTGGGAAATTGATACTCTTTCAAGAAGAATTATTTCTTGGATTTCAAATTCCAAGTTAACTTATGAAGATAGTAGTGAAAAATACAAAGAAAATTTTAATTTTATTATTAAAAAACAAATTAACCATTTAATTAATGAAATAGATAACTCAGAATCAATTGATGATAAAATTATTGGTTGTACAGCAATTATTCTTTCTGGTCTGTGCTACAAAGATGAAAAATATTTAAATTATGGATTAAATTTATTAAAAAAAATAATTAATTTTTCATTGGACAACGAAGGATTTCCAAAATCGAGAAGTTTGAGACAACTTATATTTTATTTAAAATATTTTATTTTAATAAGGGAGCTACTCAAAGAGTCACAAAATGATATGCCTGAATATTTGAATGAGGCTATATTTTATTTAGGACAATCATATAATTTTTTGTGGAAAAATAATAATTTAAGTTTTCTTTTTAATGGTAATCATGAATTAAATCATGCAGATTTTGATAGATATCTAAAAGAACACGGATACAAATTTAAAACACAAACCAATGAAATTAGTGGTTATGCACTACTAAAAAGTAAAGATGTATCTATTATAATGGATGTTGGGAATCCACCTGAAAAGAAATTTTCTCAAAATTATCAATCTGGAGCATTATCTTTTGAAATAATTTATTTAGGAAAAAAAGTAATATGTAACTCTGGATACTTTCAAAATACAAAGCATCAATTAAACGATATTTCTAGATCAACAGCTACACATTCAACATTAATTTTAGATAATATGTCAATTTGTCGTTTTAAAAAAAATAAAAAAGGTAATTCCATAATTGAAAAAAATTTTAGAATTCTTAACAAAAAAATAATTTTTGAAAAAGATTTTTGGAGTTTACAAGGTTCACATGATGGATATAGAAAAAAATATGGTATAATTCATGACCGGGAGATACAGTTTTATCCTGAAGCAAATAAAATAATAGGAAAAGATAAAATAATAAATGATAAAAAATTCAAAAAATGTAATTTTGAAGTAAGATTTCACTTATTGCCCGAAACAAAAATTACGAAAACTCAAGATGGTAAAGCTATTTTAATTGAATTAGAAAATTCAGGTTGGAGATTTTCCTGTAATAACTATTTAATTGATGTTGAAACTGGTTTATATTTTGGAAGAAAAAATTCATATACTGAAAACCAAAATATTTTAATTTCAGGAACAGTTCAAAATGAAGGTCAAGATATTACTTGGGAAATTAAAAAAATATAATGAATAAAATTAAAAAAGCTCTTATTTCAGTTTCAGATAAAACAAATTTAAAATTATTATTAAATTGTTTAAAAAAATATAAAATAAAATTAATAAGTTCAGGTGGAACATGTAAAAAAATAAGAAGTTTAGGCTATAAATGTCAGGAAGTTTCAGAGTATACCAGATCTCCAGAAATATTAAATGGAAGAGTAAAAACTTTACATCCAAAAATATATGCAGGCATTCTAAGTAAAAAGAATAATAAATCTCATAAAAAGGATTTAAAAAAACAAAACTTTGAACATATAGATTTAATAATTGTTAATTTTTATCCTTTTAAAAATATTTTAAATAAAAATAAGAAACATTCTGAAATAATTGAAAACATAGATATTGGAGGTCCTTCAATGGTAAGAGCAGCAGCGAAAAACTATGAGGATGTTACTGTTATTGTAAATTATAATAAATACAAAGATCTTGTTAACGAATTAGATAAAAACAATGGGGCTACATCTAAAATTTTTAGACAAAAAATGTCTGAGGAAGCATTTAGTGAAACTGCGTACTATGACTCTTTGATTTCTGAATACTTTAATAGATTATCAAATAATAAATTTCCTGAAAAAAAAATGATTTATGGAAATTTAATTGAAAAATTAAAATATGGGGAAAATCCACATCAGGAAGCAGCATTATATTCCAAAAACAATCTAAATATTAGCCAGATAACCGATAAAAAGTTAAGTTATAACAACTATAATGACATATTTTCTGCTCTCAATATTTTTAAGTCACTACCAAAAAATATTGGTACTGTAATAGTTAAACATGCAAACCCATGTGGAGTTTCAATCAAAAAAAATAAATTAGAAAGCTACAAATCTGCTTTCAATTGTGATCCTATAAGTGCTTTTGGAGGTGTAGTTGCATGTAATTATAAAATAAAGAAGGAATTAGCTATTGAACTAAATAAGATTTTTTTTGAAGTTATTATAGGCAATGGGTTTGAATTAGGTGCATTAAAAATTTTAAAAAGAAGAAAAAATTTAAGATTAATTGATTCAAGTCAATTGAATCATAAAGAAACTCATAATTTTTCTTCAAATTTAGGTTCAATTTTATATCAATCAAATGATTCAATTTTTTTTTCAAAAAAAAACTTTCATGTTGTTTCAAAAGCAAAACCTAGTAAGAAAATGATGAATGATTTAATATTTGCTTTTAATATATGCAGATTTGTTAAATCGAATGCAATAGTATTGACAAAAAATCAATCTACAGTTGGGATTGGATCTGGACAACCTAGTAGAATTGATAGCTGTAAAATAGCAATAGAAAAAATGTATAAATTTCAAAAAAAAAAGAATAATTTAAATGAAATTTTAGCTGCATCAGATGCATTTTTTCCTTTTGTAGATGGAATAGAAACTTTGGTTCAGGCAGGTGTTTCAGCTATTATCCAGCCTTCCGGATCAATTAGAGATAAAGAAATAATTAAATTTGCAAATAAAACTGGAACAGTATTGGTATTTTCAAAAACAAGGCACTTTAAACATTAATTAATTCGATCTACTTTTGCAGCTAAAACAAAATCACTTTCATGTAATCCTTTGATTGCATGTGTAAATATTTTTATTTTTGCATATCCCCAACCAAACCATATATCTGGATGATGTCCTTCTTTTTCAGCAATTTCTCCAACTTTATTTACAAAGTTTTGGCTTTCTAAAAAATTTTCGAATTTAAATTCTTTTATCAAATAATAGATTTTAGACTCGTCTGATTTTACCTCCCAACCATCTACCATTTTTAAATATTTATGTATTTCAGTAATATCAAAACCAGGTATTCCACCGTCACAAGGTATACATTTTTTATTGGCTAAATCGCTCATTTATTAAGTCTTATAAATGAATTTTTTTTTTATTCAAGAAATTTTAATATCTTTAATATATAAAATTATTTAATTTTAAAATGAACAAATTATCCAAAAATGAATTTTATAATAAAGAATTAGAAAAAATAAAAATTAATATTTCTAAAAAGAACTATAGTGACGCAATAAAGAAACTAAAGAAAATAATTAAAACATTTCCCGATAAAGTTTTTTTATATAACTTTTTAGGTTTAAGTTATAAATTGTCTAAAAATTTTGAAAATGCTGAAAAAGTTTATAATAAAGCATTAAAAATAAAACCTAATGATATAAGTATTTTATTAAATCTTGCGTTATTTTATTCCGAATCTCGTAGATATCTTGATGCAGATATTGTTTATAAAAAAATATTAAAATTAAATCCTAATCTTACATCGGCTTTGAGTAATTATGGGAATTTAATGAGAGATATTAATAAATTTGATGATGCAATAGTATATTATAATAAGGCTCTTAATAAAGATCCAGAAAATAAAACTGCCCTTTATAATTTAATTGGAGCCTACCAAATTATAGGTGATTTTAAAAAATCAAAACAGCTTATAGATATTTATAATAAAAAATTTGGGGAAAATATCATTATTGACCACATGTTGAGTTTAATAACTGATTATAAAATAGAAAACACACATCAAAAAAAAATGATTGATAAAATAAATAATAAAAATTTAAAAGATAATGAAAAAGTTATTTTAAATTTTGCAATTGGCAAATCATATTTTGATCAAAAAGAATTTAAAAAATCTTTTGATTACTATAAAGAAGGAAACAGAATAAACAAATTACTTTCAAATATTGATATATCTTTTGAACAAAACAAATTTAAATTGATAAAAGAGATGTTTAAAAAATATAATTTTACATCAAAATCACATTTAAATAATCAGAAAATTATTTTTATTGTTGGATTACCAAGATCTGGGACAACCTTATTACATCAAATTTTATCAGCACATCCGGATATTTATGGAGCTGGTGAGCTACCTATAATAGGAGATTTTTGTTATGACAATTTTTTTACAAAAGATTTTAGATTAAATTTTATTAAAAAAGATAACTATAAATTAGTAAAAGATTATTCAGAAGCTATTATAAAAAAAATTAAATATTATAATAAAAACAAAATTATTTTAGATAAAACACCATCTAATTTTGAATGGCTTGGTTTTATAAAGATTTTTTTCCCTAATTCTAAAATAATCCATTTAAAAAGAAATTTAAAAGATAATGCGTTTTCAATATATAGAAATCTTTTTTTATGGAGTAGATTCAAATGGTGTTATGATGAACAGGACATAATAAAATATATTGAACTATATAAAGATCTTATGAAATTTTGGAATTCAAAATTTGAAAAATCAATATATGAAATCTCATATGAAGAAATAATAGATGATCAAATTAATCAAACTACCAAATTATTAAATTTTTGTGATTTACCATGGAGTGATGATTGTAAGAACTTCCAAAAAAATAATTCACCAGTTAAAACTTTAAGTGTATATCAGTCTAGAAAGCCAATTTACAAGTCATCAAAAAATGTTAGCGATAAATTTTTAAAATTTCTACCATTTTTAAAGGAATTAGATATTTAATTTGGAGCGGGCAATGGGACTTGAACCCACGACCTTCTCGTTGGCAACGAGACGCTCTACCACTGAGCTATGCCCGCAATTCTAAAAACAATTATAGTTAAATGATTTTTTATTATCAAGCAATTGATAAAATTAAAGATATGGATAAAATAGAATTAATTAATTTTACTATGACAAATATAATTGATTTACCAAAAGAAATACCAATATTTCCTTTATCCAATTTTATTTTATTTCCAGGAACAAGTGCACCACTAAATATTTTTGAACCAAGATATGTTCAAATGATAAATGATTCTATGAAAACCCACAGGATAATTGGAATGGTTCAACCAAAAAAAACGGGTAAACTTAGTAATCCTGATTTATACGAAGTGGGCTGTATTGGTAAAATAACGAGTTTTAGTGAAACCGAGGATGGAAGATATTTGATAGTTCTTAGTGGAAAAATAAGATTTAAAATATTAGAAGAATTAATTACTAAAAAAACTTATAGAGAATGTAAGGTAGATTTTACAGGGTACTCTGAAGATTTAAAAGAATTTTCTGAAGATATTAAATTTTCAGACTTAGAATTAGTATTTAAAAATCTAAAATCATTATTTAAAAAAAAGGGTTACATACTTAATTGGAAAAATTTAGAAAAACAAAGTTTAGATTATACAATAAATACATTATCAATGGCCTCACCTTTTTCCATTGAAGAAAAACAAGTTTTATTAGAGTCAAAAAATTTAAAAAATAGAAAAATAAAACTCGAAGAAATTTTAAATACTTATTTAATGGATAATTTTAGTAATAATACTTTACAGTAGTTATAGTATTAATCCTTTGTTAGCAAATTCAGATGTATACCTGTTGAATATTTCATTTTTATTTAAAAAATCAAATATTTTTTTTGAATAATTATTTTCAGTTTTATTATCGAACATAAAAAATTCATATATAAAATCTATTCCTGAGGAAAATATATAATTTAGATGCCTAGTTTTTTTTTCAAATTCTTTTAAAATTAAATTATCTAGAGGTAAGCCTAACTTTAAATTTTCATCGATTAAATCAGATAAAATTTTGATATCTCTCAAATTCATATTAAAACCTTGACCAGCTAAAGGATGAATTTTATGAAGACAATCACCAAATGCTAAAAAATTATTATGATGATAATTTTTTAAAACAGAAAAATTTAAAGCAAATTTATTAAAAGATGAAAAAGAAATTATATTATAATGTTTATTATATTTTAAAATTAATTCTTTAATATCATTATCATTTTCAATTTTTATTCTATTTGAAATTGAAAAAACTATTGAAGTTTCTGTCTCTGAAACTGGTAAAAATGCCAAGGGTCCGACTGATGTAAAAATTTGTGATGCTGATTTATTCCTATTTTTTTTATGTTTAATTATTGAAGTATAAGCATTGCTAAAATAATTTTTATTAATTTTTTTAAAAAAAATTTTTTTGGCAATTGGATTATCAGAAACAGAATTTATTACTAAATCATATTTTTTTTCAGAAAAGATATTTTTATAAAATAAATTATTTTTTATTATTTTTTTTTTGAAAAAAGGTTCTTTTGATAGTTTTTTTTTTATATATTCATAAAACTGATCATTGCTTAAAATTGAAAATCTTGATTTTTTTTCATAAATAAAATTTAAAATTTCTTTATGTTGGTTTAATTCATTAAATATTTTAATTTGATTTATTTGCCAGCTCAATTTTATAATATCAATTTCATTATTTCTTAAAAATTTTATATTTTCTTCTGAAACTCCGATTGTTCTGGAACTTAATTTTGCTTGTTTTTTTTTAGTGGAATATAAATCAACTTTAATTTTTTTTTTTACCAAATTTTTTGCTAAAATGAGGTTTGTAAGTCCATTTCCTATTAAACAAATATGCATAAATAATTTTAATTTTATCAATAAAAATTAAATGATACAAAGTGACAAATCTGATTCATATTAAAATGAATATAAAAAAAATTTTTGATAAAACCATTGATTTTACTATTAAAAGAATAGTAGAACTTTTTGGATTTCTACTTATTCTTACTTCAATTTTACTATTTATTGCACTAGCAAGCTATTCACCTGAGGATCCAAATTTTATTTTTCCTAATAATACAAAAATAATGAATTTATTAGGTTTACGTGGAAGCTTAATATCTGATTTCTTATTTCAATCATTTGGGTTAATTTCCCTTCTTATTCCAATAACTCTTTTTTTTACAGGAATAAATATTTTTAAACAAAAAAAAATATTATTAGTTGTTGAAAATATTTTCTTTACTATTTTATATGTTTTATTTGGTTCCTTGTTTTTTGCAATCTTTTATAAAAATTCATTTTGGTTATCAATAAATGGAAACGGAGGTTTTTTAGGCAAATATTTAGAAGATAGTTTTTTTATGAAGCTAGTTAACTTAAATGAAAATATTGCATACTATATTTTAATTTTTGTTTGTATTGTATTATTTTTTTTAAGTACTAACTTTAATATAAGATCTATTTTAAATTTTTTAAAATCATTTTTTGGCTTTTTTAACAAAAAGAAATCAGTTGAACCAAATTTATCAAATGAAAAATTTGAAAATTTTGATATTAAAAATGAAGTTGATGAAACAAGAATTCAGGAAAATTTACCATTTAAAAATAGCAATGAAATTAAAAAAACTTTTAAATTTAGTTTACCCATTTTAGAATTTTTGAAAAAACCTTCAAAGAGTGAAAGGAATAATAAAAATAATGAAAAAATTGATGAAAGTTTTTTAGAAAAAATACTTTTAGATTTTGGTGTTGAGGGTAAAATAAAAAAAATTAGTCATGGCCCTGTAGTCACTCTAAACGAGTTTGAACCAGCTGCTGGTGTTAAAGTTTCAAAAATAATAAATCTTGCAGAAGATATTGCTAGAAATACTAGTTCTGAATCTGCAAGAATTTCTACTATACCTGGCAGTAGTACAGTTGGAATTGAACTTCCTAATTCATATAGAGAAAATGTTTACTTAAGTGAGATAATATCAACTCCAGGATTTACTAAAAAAGATTTATCTCTTCCAATTGCATTGGGGAAAAGCATTTCAGGATCTCCAATTACACAGGATTTAAGTTCAATGCCACACCTCTTAATAGCTGGAACTACAGGCTCTGGAAAATCAGTATGCATCAATACTATAATACTTTCATTACTTTACAAACATGGCCCTGATAAATGTAAATTTATTTTAATCGATCCAAAAATGTTAGAACTCTCTACCTATGAAGGTATACCACATTTACTTTGTCCTGTAATTACAGAACCAAAGCGTGCTGCTTCAATTTTAGGTTGGGTCGTTAAAGAAATGGAAAGTAGATACAGGCTCATGACTAAAGAGGGAGTGAAAAATATTGATGGTTACAATTCTAAGCATAAATTACCAATGCCATTTATAGTAGTTATAGTTGATGAAATGTCAGATTTAATGCTTGTTGCCGGAAAAGAAATTGAAACATACATCCAAAAGTTGTCTCAAATGGCAAGGGCAGCAGGTATACATATTATAATGGCTACTCAAAGGCCAAGTGTTGATGTAATAACAGGAACAATTAAAGCAAATTTCCCAACTAGAATTTCTTTTCAGGTAACTTCAAAAATTGATAGTAGAACAATACTTGGAGAACAAGGTGCAGAACAATTGCTGGGTAAGGGCGACATGTTATATATGTCATCAGCAAACAAGATAGTCAGAATACATGCTCCGTATGTGTCTGAAAGCGAAATTGATAAAGTTAATGAATTTTTGAGATCACAAGCTGAGCCTGATTATATTGATGAAATTCTAAGTTTTGCAGATGAAAAAGAAAATAACCTTTCAAAAGTTGATGGTGAAAATCAGGATGAATTATACTCAACAGCACTAGAAATAGTTAAATCCGAAGGTAAAGCATCAACATCTTTTTTACAAAGAAAATTACAAATTGGATATAATAGAGCAGCAAGAATAATTGATATGATGGAAGCCAATGGTGAAGTCAGCAAAGCAAATCATGTGGGCAAAAGGGAAGTGCTTAAGTGATATCTAGAATATTAATTTTTTTAATTTTTTCTTTTTTTTTTTCTCATAGTATATATGCATCAACAAAACAAAAGATTTTAAATAAATTTGACAAAATTGATAATTTAAATTTTGACTTTAAACAAACAATAGATGGTAAGGATGAAAGGGGGAACTGTACTATATTATATCCAAAAAAAATTTATTGTTCTTACGAACTTAATTTTAATAAGATTCTTGTATCAAATGGTAAATCTTTAGTAATCAAAAGTGATAAAAATAAACAATACTATATTTATCCATTGGATATTACACCTTTAAATATAATCCTTGATAAAGATTTTTTAATTAAAAATATTAAAAATCTTAAAGGTCAAAATATAGAAGATGAATATTTTACATTTAAATTAGAAGAAAATGGAAATATTATAAATATTTTTTTCGATAAAAAAAATTATAATATAATTGGATGGCAAACAGAAGATGTTTATCAAAATTTGTCTGTTACTTATATTTATAATCTTAAGATTAACACTCAAATTAAAAAGAACTTATTTAAACTTCCAAAGATGCATTAATTATCATTTATAATTATATTCTCAGACTTAAATATTTTCATTCCCCTGGCTTGATAATTAGATAAAGCATTTTTATGGTCTAAAGAACAGGTATGAACCCAAACTCTTTGGGCATTTTGGAAAAATGAATTTTTAATTGCTTCTGATAATAGATATTTTCCATATTTCTTTCCAAAATATTCTTCAAGAATTCCAAAATATGCTATCTCAAAATCATAATTATTTTCAATGATTTGCTCAAAGAATCCAATTAAATTTTCTTTTTCTTTTAAAACAAAAGTTTTGATATTTGGCTTATTGAGATAATCGCTCCATTTTTTTTGATCCCAATGAAGTCTATCTATCCATCTATATTTTTTGCCAATATGTTTATAAAGAAATTTATTTAATTGAATATCTGGTGGATCAACTTGTACTAATGAGCAATTATCATTTGGTTTCTCAACTATTTTTAGATCTTTAATAGATTTTATTTCTAAATATGTTCTCTTGACTTCTAAAATCACACGACCATTTTTCCAACTTTTTCACCACCAAATAAATGAAAATGTAAATGAGGAACTTCTTGACCTCCATCTTCACTAATATTGGCCAAAGCTCTATATCCTTTGCCAGTATCCACTGAAATTTTAAGTTTTTTTGCAACAGTATTTATTCCTTTTAACAAACCTACCATCTCTTCAGTTGATGAATTTTCAACAAAATCATCGAGATTAATATATTTTCCTTTTGGAATAACTAATGCATGAATTTTTTTTTGAGGATTTATGTCATAAAAAGATAATACAAAATCATCTTCATAAATCTTATCACAAGGAATTTCACCTCTTAAAATTTTTGCAAAAATATTATTATCATCGTAAATCATTTTTTCCTCTTATTGAGTTCTTCCATTACATCTTCAATTTTAACATCATTTGATTCTAAATACATTA
>MDTG01430731.1_pt1 | contig 12372 bp, 14 predicted proteins | sample 811421 | NCBI WGS metagenome assembly MDTG01 (sample SAMN05326645, study PRJNA326480) | marine metagenome | isolation source: seawater | place: Pacific Ocean: South East | collected 2011
AATTTTTTAGAGATAATGGAATGCATGCATTAATTATTTATGATGATTTATCTAAACAAGCAGTTGCATACAGACAGATGTCACTTTTGTTAAGGAGACCACCTGGTAGAGAGGCATACCCAGGTGACGTTTTTTATTTACACAGTAGATTGCTTGAACGTGCAGCTAAATTAAATGATGAAAATGGAGGAGGTTCGCTCACGGCCTTACCAATTATTGAAACACAAGCCGGCGATGTATCTGCATACATACCAACAAACGTTATATCAATTACCGATGGGCAAATATTTTTGGGAACTGAATTGTTTAATCAAGGAATTAGACCGGCAGTTAATGTAGGTCTTTCTGTTTCACGAGTTGGTTCAGCTGCACAAACAAAAGCAATGAAAAAAGTAGCTGGATCCATAAAACTAGAATTAGCACAGTACCGTGAAATGGCTGCTTTTGCTCAATTTGGTTCAGATCTAGATGCCTCAACTCAAAAACTTTTAAACAGAGGATCTAAACTTACAGAATTATTAAAACAAGACCAATATAGTCCTATGACTGTAGCAGAACAGGTCATTACAATATATGCGGGTGTTAAGGGTTATTTAGATAATATTGAATTAACAAAAATTCGTTCCTTTGAAAAAGGTTTGCTAGACTTAGTGAAGAACGAAAAACCAGAAATATTGGATTCAATTCAAAAAAGTGGAAAAATAGAAGATGATACCGATAAAATTCTGTCAGAAGTAATTATAAATTACAAAAAAACAAATTTTGAGAAAAAATAATGCCAAGCCTTGATGATTTAAGAAAAAGAATTGCTAGTGTAAAATCTACACAGAAAATTACTAAAGCAATGAAGATGGTAGCGGCTGCAAAGCTTCGAAAGGCACAAGAAATGGCAGAAAAAGGCAGGCCTTACAGTGAAAAAATGGATATCATTATACAAAATTTGAGTAAGGCGATAAACGATCCCTCAAATGCTCCAAAACTTTTAGTAGGAACAGGTGATAACAAAAGTCATCTATGTATTGTCATGACAGCAGACAGAGGTCTATGCGGGGGATTTAATACAAATATTGTAAAACAATCTAAGAATTATTTTAATAAAATTTTGAAAGAAGGTAAAAATCTCAAAATCATAACCGTTGGTACTAAAGGTCTAGATCAGCTTAAAAGAGATTATGGAAAATATATTATTAAAAAAATAAACTTTAAAGACAAAAAACAAATATCTTTTGAAGATGCAGAGTTGGTCGGAAATGAAATAGTAAAGTTATTCAAAAATAAAGAATTTGATAAATGTATAATTTTTTTCAATAAGTTTAAAAATGTCATGACTCAAATACCACAATCTCAACAAGTGATTCCTGCAAAAAAAGATGAACAAACAAAGGAAGATCAAGAATCATCTTATGAATTTGAGCCAGACGAAGACGAAATCCTAGAAGATCTTCTTCCTAAAAACATTTCTACTCAAATATACAAAGGTTTTCTCGAAAATTCCGCAAGTGAGCAAGGATCAAGAATGACAGCAATGGATAATGCAACAAGAAATGCTGGTGATTTAGTTGAAAAGCTTACAATTAATTATAATAGAAGTAGACAAGCTGCAATAACAAAAGAATTAATTGAAATAATATCTGGAGCAGAAAGTTTATAAAATGAAAAAAAATGGAAAAATAATTCAAGTCATAGGAGCCGTTGTAGACGTTCAGTTTGAAGGAGATCTTCCTGAAATATTAACGGCTTTAGAAGTTGATAATTCTGGAAATAAGTTAATATTAGAAGTTGCTCAACATTTAGGAGAAAACAGCGTTAGAACTATAGCTATGGATAGTACCGAAGGATTAAAAAGAGGTGATATAGTTCAAAATACCGGCTCCCCTATCAGTGTACCTGTAGGACCAGAAACTTTGGGTCGAATAATAAATGTTATTGGCCAACCTATTGATCAAAAGGGTGAGGTTAAAACAAAAGAAAGATGGCCCATTCATAGAGAAGCTCCTAAGTTTACAGACCAATCAACCGAGACCGAAATACTTGAGACAGGCATAAAAGTAATTGATTTATTAGCCCCATACTCAAAGGGAGGAAAAATAGGTTTATTTGGTGGGGCAGGTGTTGGCAAAACAGTTATAATAATGGAACTAATAAATAATATTGCTAAAGCACACGGTGGATTTTCCGTATTTGCTGGAGTAGGAGAAAGAACAAGAGAAGGAAATGATCTTTACCATGAAATGATTGAATCTGGAGTTATAAAACCAGATGGAAAAGGATCAAAAGCAGCACTTGTTTATGGACAGATGAACGAGCCCCCAGGCGCTAGAGCTAGAGTAGGTTTAACTGGATTAACAGTGGCAGAATATTTTAGAGATAAAGAAGGACAGGACGTACTTTTCTTTGTAGATAATATTTTTAGATTTACACAAGCTGGATCAGAAGTTTCTGCTTTATTAGGAAGAATACCTTCTGCAGTTGGATACCAACCAACTTTAGCAACAGATATGGGAAATTTACAAGAAAGAATTACTACAACAGGCAAAGGCTCTATTACATCTGTTCAGGCCATTTATGTGCCAGCTGACGATCTAACTGATCCTGCTCCAGCAACATCATTTTCTCACTTGGATGCCACTACAGTTCTGTCCAGACAAATTGCAGAACTTGGTATCTATCCAGCTGTAGATCCTCTTGACTCTACATCTAGAATATTAGATCCAAGAATTGTTGGAGAAGAACATTATAGGGTAGCTAGACAAGTCCAAAAAATATTACAAACTTATAAATCCCTTCAAGATATTATAGCTATTCTAGGTATGGATGAACTATCAGAAGAAGACAAACTAACTGTTGCAAGAGCAAGAAAAATTCAAAGATTTTTATCACAACCATTTTTTGTAGCAGAAGTTTTTACTGGAACTCCAGGGAAACTAGTTAACTTGGACTCAACAATTAAAGGCTTCGATTCAATTTGTAAGGGTGAATATGATCATTTACCCGAAGCAGCCTTTTATATGGTTGGAACCATCGAAGAGGCTATAGCTAAAGCAGAAAAAATGGCAAAAGAGGCTGCTGCTTAAATGAGTGAAACTTTTAATATTGAAATTATTTCTCCAGAAAAAAAACTTTTGTCAGAAAAAGTAAATTTAGCAATCCTTCCCTGTTTTGAGGGAGAAATGACTATTTTGTCAAACCATATATCTTTAATTACTTTTTTAAGACCAGGAATTATAACAATCAATACTAATAAAGAATTAAAATATTTTGTAGAGGAAGGCACAGTAGAGTTTTATAAAAATAATCTAACAATACTTTCATCTACAATCATCGAACTAAGTGATCTTTCAAAAGATAAGATTTCAAAGATGATTGATGATGGCAAAAACCTTTTAAACAAAAAAGAATTAGATGACAAAAAACGTTATATTATTTCTCATAAACTAGATTGTCTGTCTAGAATTAATTTATAGTGGCCTTAATTTTGGGCAATAGATTTTCGTAAACTTTTTTTTTAAAATCCACTATTACACCTGGCAAACTATCAATATCAATCCATTGCCATTCAATAAATTCTGGTTTATCTTTTTCAAGATTAATCTCTTTATCATTTCCTAAAAATTTTACTACAAACCATTTTTGTTTTTGTCCTCTAAATTTTCCTCTCCAAATTTTTCCTAAAAGATTCGAAGGCAATTCATATTCCTGCCATCCATCAATTTCTTTTAAAATTTCAATACTTCTAATTCCCGTTTCTTCTTCAAGTTCTCTTTTCATAGCATCAATTAATTTTTCCCCATTATTCACTCCACCCTGAGGCATTTGCCATTTATTAATTGGATTATCTTTTCTTTTTCCAACAAAAACTCTGTTTTCGTTATTTAAAACTACTACACCTACCCCGAGCCTGAGTGGAAGTTTTTTAATTAATTTCATGTTGTTAAAAGTTTTAAGGCGTAATTTAATTGATTATCAGTAGGAGTATTTACCCTAAAGTCCTCTCCCTCTTCCTCAATCATTATATCAGGGGCTACTCCAATTTCAGAAATAGAGCCACCTGAAGGTAAATAATATTTTGAAACAGTTAATCTAATTCCTCCTCCGTCGCTCAATGGTATTACGGATTGAACAGATCCTTTTCCATATGAATTTTCTCCTAAAACAATTGCTCTTTTGTGATCTTTCAATGCTCCAGCAACTATTTCTGATGCAGAAGCTGAGCCATTATTAATTAAAACAATAAGGGGTTTCCCTTTTAATTTATCACCTTTTCTAGCAAAAAATCTTCTATTTTCTATTTTTCTTCTTCCTTTTGTTGAAACTATTTCGCCCTCATCTAAAAAAAAATCAGTTACATTTATTGCTTGTGTTAACAAACCTCCAGGATTATTTCTTAAATCAAGAACATATCCAATCGGCTTGTTTTTGTTTTCAAAATTATTAATTTTTTCAATTAGTTGTTTGCTACTATTACTGTTAAAAGCTTTAAGCCTTAAATATCCAATATTTTTTTTTAAAATTTTAGCCTCAACAGAACTTATTTGAATAACTTCACGTATAATAGTTTTTTCTAATGCCTTTTTTTCTCCTTTTCTTCTTATTGTTAAATTAATTTTGCTACCAACCGGTCCTCTCATCATTTTAACTGCCTCAACAAGTGATTTGCCTTGTACCTGTTTGCCATCAATTTTAACAATGTAGTCACCTGCTTTTACACCAGCCTTAGATGCCGGAGTATCATCAATTGGAGAAATAACTTTAACAACTCCAGCCTCCATTCCCACTTCGATACCTAAACCCCCAAATTCTCCTTTTGTATCTGTTTCCATACTTTGAAATATTTCAGGATTCATATAAGCCGAATAAGGGTCAAGAGATTGCAAAGCACCATTAATGGCAGAATCAATCATTTCGGACTGGTCAATATCATCTACATATTCTTTTTTTATCTTCTCTAATACTTCCCCAAATAAATCAATTTTTTGATAGAGATTTTCATTAGTATTTCCAAAAAGTTTAGTTGTTATAAAAATAAAAATAAATGTAATTTTAATTATTTTAATCATATTGTTACTTCTTCCTTACTTGAGGGATCACACCACATTTTTTCAAGATCATAAAACTTTCGCTTTTCAGGATGAAATATATGAACGATGATATCTATAGCATCTATTAACTTCCAATCAGCGCTTGATTTTCCCTCAACATTATATTTTCCCAAATTTTTTTCTCCTAATTTTTTGACTATTATTTCAGATAAAGACTGTATGTGTCTAGAGGAATTACCGGATGCTATAATCATATAATCAGCAATTGAAGACTTACCCTTTAAACTAATTGAGATGATATTTTTAGCTTTATTTTGATTCAGTGTTTTTTCTATTAAATTTTTTATTTTTGAAACTTCCATCAATCTGTATATTTTAAATAATTTTTTCTTATTTTAGAAGACGAAATGTTGATCCTTTTTGACCTAATAAACAGTATTTTTTCCGCTCCAAGGGATTTTACGGCTATACAATTTATGAGCTTTTTCATGTAACCAGTTCTTGGAAAGACTACTATTTTACATAGATTGGCAATTTTTCTCCATTCACTCCACTTATGAAAATTTAAAAGATTATCCGAACCCATAATAAAATAAATTTTCAAATCATTATTCCTCTTCATATACTTAATTACATTTATGGTTCTAGAGGATTTTGTTAATTTATCATAGCTTTTAACTTTTATTTTATTGACTCGGTTTGTCATATTTTTTGAAAGAAAAAGTCTTTTTTTTAAATTAAAATATGGATCTTTCTTCAAAGGATTCTTTTTAGTCACTGCCCAAATTAATTCTGAAAGTTTTAATTTTTTTATTGCAACTTTAGAAATTTCTAAATGTCCATTATGTGGCGGATCGAAAGTACCACCTAAAATCCCGATTTTTTTGAACCTTTTTTTTGAGGCTTTCATTTACTAGGATCTAATTGTTCCATTGCCTTTTACAATATATTTATAAGAAGTTAATTGATTAATTCCAACAGGTCCACGTGGTGGCATTTTATTTGTTGATATTCCAATTTCACCACCAAATCCAAATTCACCTCCATCAGCAAATTGAGTCGAAGCATTATGCATTGCAATGGAGCTATTTACACCTTCTAAAAAATATTTTGCTGTTCTAATGTCATTTGTAATTATGCTGTCAGTGTGCATGGTTCCATACTTTAGAATATGAGAAACAGACTCTTCGACATTTTTTACAGCTTTGATAGAAATGATTTTGTCCAAGTATTCAGTCTTCCAATCTTTTTCAGTGGCCTTTTTTAATTTGTAACCAAAATGCTTGTTAATTTTATCATCGACTCTCACTTCGCAACCTCGATAAATAAGAGCTTTAATAATTTTATTTCCATGTGAAGATATAATTTTTTCATTTAACAAAAGAGTTTCTAATGCTCCACAAATACTAGTTCTTCTCATTTTAGCATTTAGAATAATTTTTTTTGCCATTTCAACGCTAGAATTTTTATCAACATATATATGGCATAATCCCTCAAGGTGTCCTATTACATTAATTTTTGATAATTTTTGAACTTTTTCCACTAAATTTTTTCCTCCTCTTGGAACAATTACGTCAACATAATCGGCCATTTTTGAAAGTATAAAATCTACTATTTTACGATTCTTATTTTCAATAAATTGAATACAATTTTCATCTATTTTATTTTTTCTCAAAGCTTTCCTAAATAAATTTACTAAAATTTTATTAGTATAGAACGCCTCGGTTCCACCTCTTAAAATTGCACAGTTACCTGATTTAAGACAAAGAGCAGCTACATCTGCCGTAACATTTGGTCTACTCTCATAGATAACTGCTATGACACCTATTGGTATTGAAACTTTTTCAATCTGTAATTTATTCGATCTTTTCCACTTTGATAAAATTTGTCCAACTGGGTTTTTAAATGTTTTTATTATTTTAAGAGCATCTTGAATATCTTGAATTTTATTTCGATCTAGTATCAATCTATCAATTAGATTTTTTCTTTTAGCTTTTTTTATATCTTTTAGGTTTTCTCTAATAATTTTTTTTTCATTTTTTTTAATAAGAAAACTGTAATCTCCCAAAGTTTTTTGAATTTTACTGTGCTTAATTCTTTTCAAATTTTCGGCAGCTTTTTTTGCTTTTGTTCCTATATTTTTTAGATACTTCATTTTATAATTTTACCATGTCGTCTCTGTGAATGATCTCTGATTTGCTCGCATAACCTAAGATTTTTTCTATTTGATCAGTCTTTAATCCTTTTATTTTCTTAATTTCGTCTGATGAAAAAGAAGTTAAACCTCGTGCACAATCTTTTCCATTGTTATCAACTATTAGCACATTATCACCTTTTGAAAATTTTCCTTCAATTTTAGTTATACCTGCTGGTAAAAGGCTTTTGCCATTCTCGAGGGCTTTTGCTGCTCCATTATCAATAAAAATTTTTCCATCACTTCTTATAGAACTAACAATCCATTTTTCTCTAGCGTGAAGAGTAGATACTTTTGGAATGAACCATGTACATTTATTTTTTTTTAGAAGTTCATTTACAGGTCTTATACTATTTCCATTTGCTATTGCCATATAGCAGCCAGAATTCATACAAATTTTTGCTGCTTGTAATTTAGTTATCATACCACCAGATCCATAATAATTTTTTTTATTTTCGACAAGGGAATATATTTTTTCATCAATGTTTTTGACTTCAGGAATTATCTTTCTTCTTTGAATTGGGTTATAAAGACCATCTACATCAGATAAGTTTATTAATACGTCGGCACTTATTATTTGAGCAACTCTCGCAGCCAGGCGATCATTGTCACCATATTTTATTTCAGAAGTTGCGGTTGTATCATTCTCATTAACTATTGGAATGGCTTTAAGTTTAAACAAATTTTCAAAGGTTCTTTTAGCATTGATTGCTCTTCTTCGTTGTTCCGTATCGTCTAAAGAAATTAATATTTGACCAATTCTTATTTTTTTTTTCTCAAAAATTTTTCTATAAACATTTGTAAGATGTATCTGACCAATCGAGGCTACCGCTTGGCTCATTTCTAATTTAATCTTCTTTTTGTTAATTTTAAGGTAGTTTTGGCCCAAGGCAATTGCTCCAGACGAAACTATGACTATATTCTTATTTTTTTTTACCAAGATTTCTAAATCTTTAGCTAAGCTAACCAACCACTTTTCTTTAAGTTTCCCTTTGCCATCGACAATATTCGATGACCCTATTTTGAAAACAATTGTTTTTGCCTTTTCTATATACATTTTTTATAGATAATTTTTTTAATTACTTCAAAATTATGATTTGAAATTAACGAGATAATTTGAAAATTTTTTTTAACCTTACTTTTAAATTGTTTTAATTTTTGATTTAAAGAATCCATTTCTACAAGATCTGATTTATTAAAGATAATTATTTCCTTCTTTTTTAAAATCTTTTTATCATATTTAGATAATTCGTTTCTTATTTTTAAATAATTACCCAGAATATCTTTTTCAGATATATCAATTAAATGTATCAAGGTCTTGCACCTTTCTATATGTCTTAAAAACTTATCTCCCAAACCAATGCCTTTATGTGAGCCTTCTATAAGTCCAGGTATATCTGCCAAAATTATTTCTTTATAATTTATATTTAAAACACCTAAATTAGGATTAATAGTTGTGAATGGATAATTTGCAATTTTTGGTCTTGCCCTGGTACATCTAGATAAAAAACTTGATTTGCCAGCATTTGGTAATCCGATAATTCCAACGTCAGCGATAACTTTTAATTGTAACCATATCCAAAATTCTTCTCCTTTTTTTCCCCCAGTTTTTTTTCTTGGCGCTCTATTGGTTGAGCTTTTAAATCTTGTATTTCCTAATCCTCCCTGTCCTCCAGTTGCAATCAAAAATTTTTCTTTGTTTTTTGTTAAATCATAAATTAATGTATTATTGTCCTCTTCATATATTTGTGTACCAACAGGCACTTTTAGAATTAGATCTTTACCGCTTCCTCCGGTTTTGTTTTTTTTACTTCCGGCTTTTCCAGATTCAGCTTTAAAATGTTGTCTATATCTAAAATCTATTAAAGTATTTAGATTTCTTTCTGCTTCAACAACAACCGATCCTCCATCACCACCATCACCACCGTCTGGCCCCCCGTATTCAATATACTTTTCTCTTCTGAAGCTAGCAGAGCCTGATCCACCGTTTCCAGCTTTTATATAGATTTTTGCTTGATCGAGAAATTTCATTTTGAAAAGTAGTTATAATTTCTACTAAAATTATTTGGGAACAACAGAAACTAGAGTTCTGTTTGATTTAGATTTTTTAAATTTCACTTTTCCAGTAATTAATGAGAATATCGAATGGTCTTTTCCCATGCCTACGTTATTACCTGGATGAATTTTTGTCCCTCTTTGGCGGACTATTATATTTCCTGGATTTACGACTTGTTCTCCATATCTTTTAACACCAAGTCTTCGCCCAGCACTATCTCGTCCATTCTTGGTTGTTCCGCCAGCTTTTTTTGTTGCCATAACTTTTACTTTTTATTTTTTGTTTTAACTGCTGTTTTTTTAATCGCAGTTTTTTTGTTAACTTGTTTTCTTTCGTTTAATTTTTTATCTGATTTTTCATCATTTGATAACTTAATTTTATCTGGTTTTATTTCAGAAATAACTTTTCCACCTTTTGACAAGATTTTTGTTATCTGAATTTTCGAAAGTAATTGTCTATGTCCATACCTTTTTCTTGAATTCTGTCTTCTTCTTTTTTTAAAAACTATTATTTTTTTATCTTTAATATTATCCAGCAGCAAACCTTCAACTACGGCACCACTTACTGTTGGATTTCCAACCTCTATTGTCTTATCGTCATTTACTAGTAGAACTTTTTTAAATTCAACTTTTTTACCTTTGGAAATATTAAGTTTTTCAACTTTAAGAATATTGCTAGCAGAAACTTTGTACTGCTTTCCACCTGTTTCTATTACTGCAAAAGACATAAAATAATTCCTATTAAAATAAAAGGCAATATAACCCGGGACTTTATCAAGTCAAGTTCAATGATGTTAAAATTGATCTTTTAATTTCCTTAACTTTGTAAAAACTTCTAATTTTGAGCTATTATTCATTTTTAGGTTATTTTTAATTCTAATATCATCACATCTTAAAAATATATTAGTTTCTAATTCATCACCCAACATTACAGGAAGGGTTGGAAGTTTTTTTTCTGTTTTATATTCTATATCTTTAATTTTATTTTGAAGTTTCTTATTATTCTTATCAATAGTCTTACAAAATTTTGCATTATTATTTGTATATTCGTGGCCACAATAAATCATTGTATTTTTCGATAAGTTTTTAATTTTTTCTAAAGAATTAAACATTTGTTCAAATGTACCTTCAAAAATTCTTCCACAACCTAGAGAGAACAAAGTATCACCAGTAAATATTACGCCGGCCTTTTCAGAATAAAATGCAATATGACCAAGGGTATGCCCGGGTATATGGATGACTTTAAAATCTGTTTCTCCTAGAATAAATTTTTCATCGTCACTTTTTTTAATATCTGCACCAGGAATTTTTTCTCCTTCATAGGATGAACAAATTACTTTTGAATTATATTTTTTCTTAAGATTAATATTGCCGTCTACATGATCATTATGATGGTGTGTATTTAGAATAAAATCTAATTTTTTGTAGGTTTTACTAATTTCTTTATCAACTTGATCAAAATCAGACGGGTCGACAACACCAACTAAATTAGTTTTTTTATCTCTTATTAAATAACTATAATTATCTGATAGACAACTTATTATAATAATATCTAACATTTAACTTAATAAAAATATTCCTAATTTTGAAAAAAGATTTTTCATCTCAAGATTACTTTTTTTGATTTCAGAAGTTTTATCTTCATTTATACCAATAACTTTATTAATCTTAATATTTTTTTCCAAACAAAAATCAAATAAATCTTTAATTGTGCACATATGAAGATTTGGAGTATTATACCAAGTATTTGGCAAAGTTTTTGTTACCGGCATTCTACCAGAAAATAATAATTTTGTTCTAACTTTCCAGTAGCCAAAATTAGGTATAGATATAATAACTGATTTTCCTATTCTCAAAAGATCTTTTAAAACTTTTTCAGGATTATAAAATGCTTGAAGTGTTTGACTTAGTATAACAAAATCAAAAGATTGACTTGGAAATTGATGAAGCTCTGTTTCCGCATTACCTTCTATAACTGACAGACCTTTATAAATACATTTTTTAACATTTTCCTCTATAAGTTCTAAACCTCGTGCTTTTATATTTTTTTCTTTAATTAAAAGACTCATTAAAGATCCATCCCCGCAACCAACGTCAAGCACCCTTACATTTTTGGGTAATAAGTCTGCTATTACTTTAAATTCTTTTTTCATTTTTAAATTTTAAATACATTGAGTCAATAAATCCTTTTAAAGTTTTTAAAAACTCTGGTTCATCTACCAAGAATGAATCATGACCTTTATCAGTTTTTATTTCAGCGAACGAAACATCTGCTCCAGAAGCATTTAGAGCAATAACTGTGTCTTTATTTTCTTTAGTCGTGTAGAGCCAATCTGAAGAAAAAGAAATAACTAAAAATTTAGTTTTTTGATTTTTAAAAGCTTCAACAAGGCCTCCTTTAAACTGTCTAGATAGATCAAAGTAATCCATTGCTCTAGTAATATACAAAACAGAGTTTGCATCGAACCTTTCAACAAATTTAAAACCCTGATGTCTTAAATAACTTTCAACTTGAAAATCAGCATCAAAACTAAATTCATAATCAGCTTTTTCTTGAAGCTTTCTACCAAATTTTTCTTGCATTCCTTTTTCAGACAAATAACTAATATGACCAACCATTCTTGCAACAGCTAACCCATTTTTTGGTTGAATATTTTTTTTTAAATACTTTCCATTATCCCAAACAGGATCTGCCATAATAGCTTGTCTAGCCAGTTCATTAAGAGCAATATTTTGAGCACTATGGCTTGTACTGCAAGCAATTGGAATTGCAGAAAAAGTCTTGTTTGGAAAAGTTGCGCAGAATTGCAGTAGTTGCATCCCACCCATAGAACCTCCCATTGTACAAAGAAGCTTTTCTATTCCTAAATGATCTAAAAGAGTTTCCTGTGCTTTAACCATATCTCTAATGGTTATTACTGGAAAATTTAATCCATATGGCTGATTTGTTTTTTTATCTATTTCCTTAGGACCCCATGAACCCATACATCCACCTATAACATTTGCACAAATTACAAAGTATTTGTTTGTATCGACAGCCTTTCCAGGTCCTACTGCTGTTACCCACCAACCTTCTTTTTTTGT
>MDTG01138605.1_pt1 | contig 12371 bp, 13 predicted proteins | sample 811421 | NCBI WGS metagenome assembly MDTG01 (sample SAMN05326645, study PRJNA326480) | marine metagenome | isolation source: seawater | place: Pacific Ocean: South East | collected 2011
CACTACGTTGATAGGCTGGGTGTGGAAGCGTGGCAACACGTGTAGCTGACCAGTACTAATAGCTCAATTGGCTTGATTTATGCACTGAAAAAGATTTTTTGCAAAATATAGAAATCATCTAAAATCAAAAAAAATGGATATTTACATAGTAAAGAAAATATAATTAAAGCTTTACTGTTCAATTATTGAACGATAATATGTTTTTATGAAAAATAAAACTTTTATTGTTGCGGAAATAGGCATTAATCACAATGGAAGCTTGAAAATTGCACAAGATTTAATTCTGATGGCAAAAAATGCAGGGTGTGATGCGGTTAAATTTCAAAAGAGGGATATCAAAACTGTTTATACTAAAGCAGAATTAAGTAAGCCGCGAGTTAGTCCTTGGGGAACTACTCAAGGAGAGCAAAAAGAGGGTTTAGAATTTTCTGAACAAGAATATAATAAAATAAATGAATTTTGTAATTTACATAAAATTCAATGGTTTGCATCAGCATGGGATGTTAAAAGTTTAGAATTTCTAGACAAATTTAAATTACAACACAATAAAATTGCTTCAGCAATGATTACTCATAATGAATTCTTAATTGAGGCAGCAAAAAGAAAAAAATATACGTTTATTTCAACGGGCATGAGTGGCTACAAAGAGATTGATAATGCAGTGGAAATTTTTAAAAAAAATAAATGTCCTTTTGAATTAATGCACTCAGTTTCTGCTTACCCATGTCCAGAAGATCAGCTAAATTTAAATTTAATTCAAAAACTTCAAAAAAGATATGAATGCAAAGTTGGGTACAGCGGACATGAACCATCTGTATCCCCAAGTATAATTGCAGTAACTATGGGAGCCACTAGTTTAGAAAGACACATTACATTAGACCGGTCTATGTATGGAAGCGATCAATCGGCATCATTGGAAGAAAGAGGTTTAAAAGAATTAGTGTCCATTGTTAGAAAAATACCGATTGTAATTGGTGATAGCGATAAACAAATATTAAATTGCGAGATAGATGTTGCAAAAAAATTACGTTACTGGGAAAAATAAAAAGAAAAAGATAAATATAATTGCCTTTATTCCTGCAAGGTCGGGATCAAAAAGTATAAAAAATAAAAATATAAAACATCTTAACGGAAAACCTTTGTTGGCTTGGTCAATTGAGTCATGTAAAAAATCTAAATTTATTAAAAATATAATTGTTTCAACTGACTCAATTAAATATGCCAAGATTGCAAAAAAATATGGAGCAACACACGTTGTGCTGAGACCAAAAAAAATCTCTGGTGATCGATCAACAGATTACGAAGCATTAATTCATACAATTAATAGCATTGAAAACATGGATTACGATTTAATTGCACATATTAGGCCAACAACTCCAATTAGAAAAATTAAAGATATGGATAAAGCAATATCTTTATTCTCAAAATCAAAATACACATCATTAAGATCAGTTCATGAGATGCCAGAGAGCGCCTATAAAACCTTTGAAATATCAAAAAATAAATTATTAAAACCTATTTGCAAGAATAAAAAAGGTATCGATTATTTTAGTGAGCCAAGACAAAACTTTAAAAAAACATATGCGGCTAACGGCTTAATTGATATTTATAAAAAAGAAAATTTAATAAAATATAAAAATTTATTTGGTAAGCATGTTTTAGCATTTAAAACTGAATTTGCTCATGAAATAGATTCTTTAGAACAGTTTAAAAATTTAAATTTAATTTTGAATAAAAGAAAAAAAAACAAATGATTAAAACAAAAAACAGACATATTTTTACAAAAATACCAGCACCCGGAACAAGTAATTTATTTAAAAAGCTATCATCAATCGAGTCTAGATCAATGCATGGACAAATTCCAATAGCATGGGAAAAAGCAAAAAATTTTAATATATATGATATTGCGGGTAATAAATTTATTGATTTCACTTCTACAATTTTTGTGACAAATATTGGTCATGCAAATCCTAGGCTTATAAAATATTTAAATCTTTCAATAAACAAGAATCTAATACACTCTTATGCGTATATTAATAAAGTAAGAGAAAAATATATAAAAAAACTTGTAAATTTTGCCGGTAAAGGTTTTGAAAAAGCTTTTTTAATGTCATCTGGTACCGAAGCCACAGAAGCCGCTCTCAAATTAATGAGATTAAATGGACAAAGATTAAATAAAAGAAAACTTGGAATCATTTGTTTTGAGGGCAACTGGCACGGTAGAACTATGGGAGCTCAGATGATGAGTGGTAATAAGAAACAAAAGGAATGGATCGGTTATAACGATAAAAATATACACCATCTCCCATTCCCTTATAAAGATAAACTAAAAAAAATGAGTGCATCAGATTTTTTAGTTAAATCATTAAAAAAATTAGAAAAAAAAATTAATTTAAAAAAAGATATTTGCGGCGTAATGGTTGAAACTTTTCAAGGTTGGGGAGCAGTGTATTATCCAAAAAAATATATTCAAGCTTTAGTAAAAATTTGTAAGAAAAATAAAATTCTAGTTGCATTCGACGAAATGCAGGCTGGCTTTGCAAGGACAGGACATTCTTTTGGTTACAAACATTATGGAGTAACTCCAGATTTGATTTGTTGCGGAAAAGGCATGGGAGGAGGTATAGCTCTGTCCGGTGTAATAGGGAAAAAGATTATTATGGATCTTCCTGAAGAGGGAAATATGAGCAGTACTAATTCTGCAAATCCAATAGCGTGCAGCGCAGGATTGGCAGTTTTAGAGGAAATAAAATCTAAAAACTTAATTAATGAAACAAAAAAGAAAGGTAAAATTTTATTCCGTGAATTACAAAGAATAAAAAATCTTTATCCTAATGTTATTGATGCAGTAAATGGTGAAGGTTTAATTGCTGCTATAATCTTTAAAAAATTAAAAAATGACGCTATAGGACTCACTTTAAAAAGATTAGTTGAACGATGCATGGAGGACGGCTTGCTTGTTGTGTACACTGGACGGGAGTCAATTAAAATTGGACCTCCATTAGTTATAACAAACGAGGCTTTATTAGAAGGAATTTCAATATTGGAGAAGAGTATTAAAATAATTTTTAAACAATAAAATGATAAAAATTAGACATACAGGAATTGTTACAACAAGTATAAAAAAATCGATATGGTTTTGGTGTAAACAGCTAAAATTTAAAATAAAAAAAGTAGCTGTAGAAAATGGCACTACCATAGACAAAGTTTTAGGTTATAAAAATGTAAAAGTTAGAACTATTAAACTTCAAGACAATAATAAAAATCTAGTTGAGTTACTTTTCTTTTTAAACTCACCAAAAATAAAAAAAAATAAAATGATGCCTTATTCCATCGGAATAACACATATTTCTGTCACCGTTAAAGATTTAGAAAAAATATATAAAAAGTTAAAGAAAAATAAAATTCAATTTAATAGCGAACCCAGACTTTCAGCAGATAAAAAAGTTTTAATGACCTATTGCAGAACTCCAGAAGGTTCTTTTCTTGAACTTGTGGAGGAGCTATGAGCAAATTAAATAATCTTGGATTTATGCAAGGAAGACTTTCACCTTCTGAAAAAAACAAAATACAATTCTTTCCAGAAAAAAATTGGGAAGAGGAATTTTATAAAGCAAATAAAATAGGACTTAAAAAGATGGAATGGACCTTAGATTATAAAAATTTATTTCAAAATCCAATTTTTACGAACAAAGGAATTAAAAAAATTAAACTATTATCAAAAAAATATAACGTAAAAATTGAGACCTTAACTGGAGATTGTTTTATGCAAAGACCTTTTTGGAAATTTCATAATTCAAATAAGTATATAAATGATTTAAAAAAAATAATCCAAGCCTGCAGAAATTTAAAGATTAAATATATAATATTTCCTTTGGTAGATAATAGTTCCATAAAAAATAAAAAAGAAGAAAAAAAAATTATCAGTGAATTCAAAAAACTCAATAATTTTCTGAGGAAAAACAATGTAAAAATTTTATTTGAGTCAAATTACACACCAAAAAAACTTAAAAAATTTATTGAACAATTTGATTTAAAAAATTTTGGTTTAAATTATGACAGCGGAAATAGCGCAAGTTTGAACTATGATGTTAATGAGGAATTTAAAAACTATGGCAAATATATTAAAAATATACATATAAAAGATAGGTTATTAAAAGGGAAAACTATCAGGCTTGGTGAAGGAAACGCAGATTTTAAAAAAGTTTTTAGAAATATCAATAAAATTAAATACAAAAAGCTTTTAATTTTGCAAACAGCTAGATCTTTACGTAAAAATGAAGATATTGAAGAACTTAAAATTAACATAAAATATATAAAGAACTTTATTGAATGATAAATGATTTAGATAAAAAGGTAATTTTTATAACAGGCTCTTCTTCTGGAATTGGATTTGGTTTAGCAAAAAATTTTTTGGAAATAGGTTATGACGTTATCATATGTAGTAAAAACTTAAAAAAATTAAAAAAAGCCTCAAAACTTCTAAACGATTGTTTTTATGTTCAAGCTGATTTATCAAATGAAAAAAGTACCAAAAAAGCTATACTTAAGCTTAAAACCAAATTTAAAAAAATAGACTTTTTGATATGTAATTATGGAAATAGTGATTTCAAAAAAAATAATTTAGATTTTGACTTTTCCTTTAAAAATAATTTTTTTTCTACTGTAAATACAGTCAATTATTGCACACCAATTTTGAAAAATAATGTTGGTCGTATTGTATGTATATCGTCTATTTGTGGCACAGAATTAATACCAGGGGCTCCTATAGGCTATTCTGTTGCTAAGTCAGCTTTAATCAATTATGTGAAATCAATAAGTTTTCTTTTATCTAAAAAGCAGATTTCAATTAACTCTATTGCACCTGGTAACATTTATTTTAAAGGCTCAACTTGGGAAAAAAAAATGAAAAAAAATAAAAGGAAAGTGAAACAATTAATCAACGATTCAGTCCCTATGAAAAGATTTGGTTCTATTGAAGAAATATTCGACCTTTGCTTATTCTTGTGTTCGAAAAAAAATTTCTCGACTGGTGCAACATTTATTTTAGACGGAGGACAAACAAAGTCATTTAATTAGAAATATTATGAAAAATTCAGAATATAATTTGAAAAATAAATACTGTTTGATTACAGGAGCAAGTGGTTTGTTAGGGAAAGAACATGCTATTGCCTTATTAGAAATTAATTCATCAATAATTTTAACTGACATCAATACTGTAAAACTTAATAAGGTAAAAAAAGAATTAAATAAATTATATCCTTATTCTAAAATACTCTCTTTCAGAATGGATGTTTCAAGTGAAAAATCCATTTCCAATGTTGTTAATAATCTCAAGAAACAAAAAATCTCTTTGCACGCACTAATAAATAATGCGGCTCTAGACTCCAAAATTACCAAAAATCAAAAAATGACAAATGCGGGAAAATTTGAATCTCTTTCTTTAAAAATTTGGAAAAAACATTTTGATGTAGGTCTTACTGGGGCTATGCTGTGTTCTAAACATTTTGGAAAAATGATTATATCCAATAAAAATGGAGGTGTTATAGTAAATGTAGCCTCAGATTTATCGGTAATAGCACCAAATCATAAAATTTATAAAAAAGGAGTTTTTAAACCAATAATGTATTCAGTCATAAAACATGGGCTGATTGGATTAACAAAGTATATTTCAACTTATTGGAATTCAGAGAAATTGAGATGCAATGCTATTTCACCAGGGCCAGTAGAAGACAAACAATCCAAGATATTTATTAAAAAAATTGTGAAACAAATCCCTTTAAATAGATTGGCAAATAAATATGAGTATAGGGGCGCAATACAGTTTTTATGTTCTAATGCGTCCAAGTACATGACCGGACAAAATTTAATCATAGATGGTGGAAGGTCAGTTTGGTAATTTAAGGCATGAATAAAATAAAAAAATATATCGATCAATCTACAAAAGCAAAAAAAACTTTAATTAAATCTGAAAAAAAAATTTTTTCTGTAGTAGATCTAATTACTAAAGCAATTAAAAAAGGTGGAAAAATAATGCTTTGTGGAAACGGAGGCTCGGCTGCTGACGCACAACATTTAGCCGCTGAATTTTTAATTAGATTAAGACCTGCAGTAAAAAGAAGACCATTTCCAGCAATTACGTTAGCACAAGATACTTCTACTTTAACTGCTTGTGGCAATGATTTTAATTTTGAAGATCAATTTTCTAGATGCCTTCAAGCTTTAGGGAAAAAAAACGATGTGTTAATTGCAATATCAACATCAGGCAATTCAAAAAATATAATTAAAGTGCTTAAAGAAGCAGAAAAAATGAGTATTTTAAGTGTTGGTTTTTTAGGCAACGGAGGGGGAAAAGCAAAAAAATTATGCAATTTTCCAATTATAGTAGGAAGTAAAAATGTTGCTAGAATTCAAGAGAGTCACATATTTTTAGGTCATTACATTTTTGAGCTAGTTGAAAACCAGCTAATTAAGTAATTTATAGAAAAAAAGTTTATTATTTACTATGTTCATCAATTGAACTATAATGTTCATTAATTGAACATGAAAAAAAATAACGAAGATCAGTTCGCAGTATTAAGAAAAATTAAGAATAAGCCAGAGTCAACACAAAGAGAACTGGCTAAAGATCTTGGTTTTAGTCTTGGTAAGTTAAATTATTGTTTAAAAGCTCTTAAAAATAAGGGTTTGATAAAGATAAATAACTTTAGCAAAAATCCAAATAAAATAAATTATATTTACGTATTAACTCCAAAAGGCATCGCTGAGAAGACTAAATTGACAATAAATTTTATGAAAAGAAAGATGAAAGAGTACGAGGAGTTAAAATCAGAGATAGATAAGCAATCTTAATGCTAAAAATTCTAAAATTATTTAACTCAAATCAAAAAAAAATATTTTTTCTTTTACTAGGGTTGATTTTTATTTCATCGATTTTAGAAATGACAAACTTAGCTATTATAGTACCTATTATAAATTCTTTTTTGGAAATTGAAACTTCTTCTAAGGAAACTAATTTTATTTGGTTTACTAAATTTTTAAACATAGAAGAATTTTCCTTATTAGCTTTTTTGTTATTTTTTTTGATATTTTTTATTTTTAAATCCATATTTTCAATTTTCGTTTCGTGGAAACATCATAGATTTGTAATAAATTTCATAAAAGATTTGTCCTTTAGTCTTTATTCAAAATATTTATCTCAACAGTATAGTTCATACAAAGCAAAAAATTCATCAGAATTGATGAGAAATATTTTAAAAGAAATAGATTTTTTCTATTTGTATCTTCAGTCATCTATTCAAGTATTATTGGAGTCAATAATCTTAATCGGAATAATTTCTTTTCTTTTATATATCCTTTTTGAGACTACAATAGTAATTATGACCGCTTCATTATTGTTTGGTGCAATCTATTACTTTGCAATAAAAAAGAAACTTAATTTTTGGGGGATGAGCAGACAGAGTATTGAAGAAGGTCGTATAAGATATATGCAAGAGGGCTTTAATTGTATTAAAGAAATAAACTTCTTTAATAGAAATGATTTTTTTTTAAATAGGTTCAAAAATAAAAATAGTGAATACTATAATATTTATTTTAATTTTAATTTTTTTAGCACACTTCCTAGATTCGTCTTTGAAATTTTGACAGTAGTTCTTATTGCTATAGTTTTTATTTATTTAGTTTATACTGGAAAGCAAAGTGATGAAATTATTAAAGTTCTAGCTATTTTTTTAGCGGCGAGTTTAAGAATTGTTCCATCAACTTACAGGATAGTGGGGGGATTGCAAAATCTTAGATACGCAGACCATGCACTTAAAGTTTTGTATTCTGATATCAAAAAACTTAAAACTAAAAAAGTTTTTTTAGGCAATAACAAAATTAGTTTTAAAGAAAAAATTAGTCTTAAAATCAGTCATTTTTCACACAATGAAGGTGATAAATTTGAGTTAAAAAATATTGATATTGAAATCAAGAAAAATCAAAAAATTGGAATTATCGGCAGAAGTGGTTCAGGAAAAAGTACAATCCTGGATATAATCTCAGGTATTTTATCAAATAATACCATAGACTTAAAAGTGGATAATCAAAAAATTGATGACGAAGAAAAGTTTGCTAATTGGCAAAGTTTAATTGGACTAATACCTCAAAACATTTCAGTTTTAAATGAAACATTTAAAAAAAATATTTTGTTTGGTCTTGATGAAAAATTAATTAAAGATAATGAAGTTTTAGAAATTATAAAAATCAGTAATTTAACAAAATTATTGTCTCGTCTGCCAAATGGAATTTATCAAAATATCAATGAAAAAGGATCCAATTTATCTGGCGGTGAAATACAAAGAATAGGTATCGCTAGAGCTTTAATTTTCAACCCGGAAGTCTTAATTTTTGATGAAGCAACTAGTGCTCTAGATACTTTCACTGAAAATGAAATTTTGAAGGATATAAATTTATTACCTAATAAAACAATAATTATGATTTCACATAGAATGAATACCTTAAAACATTGTGACAAAATTTATTTGCTTGATGAAGGTAAAGTAATCGATGAAGGACCTTATTCGAAATTTAAGGACAAACACTAGTATTAAATTAAATGAAGCCTAAAAAAAATATAATATTCTCCTATCCTCATGAAAATTTTTTTTTAGATAAAAGTGAAAAAAATATACTCAATACTTTTAATTGGGTTGAAGAAAGTGAATTTTTTTTTGAAAATGAAAGATTAATTTATTTAAAACATCCTTTTGAAAATAAAGAAGTACATAAAAAAACTTTTAAAAAAATAAAGTTAATTTATAAAATTTTGTTAAAAGATTTAATTAAATTCTTGAATTCAACGCACAAAGTTCAATATGATAAAAAATATTGGGAAATAATTGTCGGTAAATGGCTTTTTGATTTTATCGTAGTTTTTTACGAAAAATATCTTTTTACACTAAATTTTAAGAATAACCGAAATAGTAACTTTTTAAATTTTGAAACAAAACACTTTTATGTAAACAATTCACGTGAAGCATCTCCAAAATTATTTAATACACATTCTTGGAATCAACGTGTATTTTTGTATTTAATAAAACAATTAAAGCCAAGAATAAAAATTCAAAATACTAAGGTTAAAACAACTGAACTTACTAGAAAAAAGGAGACACTTGATCTTAATCACAAGATAAAAAATTTACTTCGTAACTTATTTTCAATAATTTCAATGCATTTTCAAAGAAAAAATGAAATATTTATATTAAACTCTTATCTTGGTTTTTTTCACGAAATTTTATTACAATTAAAAGTAAATAAATTATTTAAACTAAATCAAAGATATGATTATAAAACAAAATCAGAAGTAAATGTAGTATTAAGAAACTCTTATAATCAATTAAAAACAAATTCTAAATTTATAAAATTGATAAATCCAATATTAATTGATTCTTTACCAAAATCTTATTTAGAGGACTATCCATTAATAATTAAGTTTGTGGAAAAATTACCTTGGCCAAAAAAACCTCGAAAAATTTTTACATCTGTTAATAATTTTTACGATGATGTTTTTAAAATTTGGTGTGCAGAAAAAAGAAGAATTTACGGTACAAAACTTATTTACTCACAACACGGGGGAGGATTTCAACAATATTTATTTAGTGATGAAAAGGAATTTTTATTAAATACGTGTGATGAAATACTCGTGTGGGGAAAAAGTAAAGATAAAAATAAAAAGATAAAATCTTTTTTAAATATCAAAAATTCTCCTAGATTATTCAAAAGGCCTAATTTAAAAAATGAAGCAAAATTGAATATTCTGCTAATACAGGATATGCCAAGATTATATACTACAAACATCCAGTCCTCTTTTTTACATTTTTCCGAATATAGTAAATTTGTTAAAAAACAATCTCAGTTTATTAATAATTTGGATCCAGAAAAAAAAGATAAAATTATAGTGAGATTAGGTTCGGTCCTAGAGACATTTTCAAGTAATAATTTATATCATTACGAAAAAAAAATTTGGAAAAAAAATATTTCTCAAATAAGAACTGAGTCAAGAAATATCCCGATAGATGGATCAATCAAAAATGCTTACGTTATAGTTATTACTCAAATTTGTTCAACAGTTCTACTCGAGTGTTTGACCTCTAATATTCCATTCATTGTTTATTATGATCCAAAGCAACAAGTTATTAATAAAGAATTTAAAAAAGATATATCAAAATTAAAAAATAGTAATATTATTTTTACTGATGCTAAAAAATTATCAGATTTTTTAAATAAAAATAATGCTAAGAGTATATTTGATTGGTGGGATTCAAAAAAAATGCAATCAATAATTAAAATTCTTCAAGAAAAATATGCAAGATACAGGCCAGATTATTTAGAAGAATTAAAAAATGTTTTATTAACAAGAAATTAATTAATGACAATTTTAGACAATAATTTAATTGAAACAGTAAAAATCTTAGACGAAAATGAAATTTTTTATTGGATTGGTCAAGGAAGTCTTTTAGGAATTGAAAGAGAAAACAACTTAATTGAATGGGATTATGACATAGATTTTTGCGTCTGGAATGAGCAAATTGATAAGAATAGAATTATAAAACTAATGGAAAAAAAAGGATTTAAATATTGGAGGCATGTAGAGTTCGACGAAGAAATGCCCCATTTATCTTTTGAAAAAAATGGAGGCAGAAGAGTGGACATAAATTTTTACTGTCTAGGTAAAAACTCCAATGGTGAAGAGATAGCTTATACTAAGTGGGGAATACCAAATGGACCTTTTTTAAAATTTATTGATGCAGTGGCTCATGTAGAGTCATATAATTCAAAATATAAGTTTTTTGTTAAATGTTTTACTGCATTTAGACCCATAGCTAAACTAGTTAGAAATTTTTTGATAAGGAAAAAAATATTTTATAAACATGTTGGGTACCAACAACCATATAAGTTTTTGAAAAAATTTAAAATAATAAATTTTCATAATTTGAAAATAAATGTGCCTGTGCATTCTAAACAATATTTAGAGTACCTGTACGGTAAAGAGTGGACAATTCCTAAAAAACATTTTTCTTGGTGGAAGGTTAAAAATTTAAAAAAAGAATATAAACATGAATAAAATTAAAATTATAAATTGGAACAAACTAAGAAGATATCATTATAGAAATCAAAGAATAGTTTGTAAAAAATTAGGCGCAGGCGATATAGAGGATTGGAAATCAAATCCATATACTTTTTTAAAATCAAAATTATATATAGAAATTTCAGTTTTGCTTGTGTATTTTTTGCAAAATACCAAAATTAAACCCAATCATCTGACCTTTTTATATATTTTATTTGCCCTAATTGGAGGATTATTTATGGCAAGTTCAGTAGACATTTTAATTTTAATTTCTGTGGTACTATTTTTTACAAGGGGCTCTTTTGACTGGGCTGATGGATTCCTGGCAAGAATAAAAAATAAAACAACTAATTTTGGACGCCTCCTTGATGTCTGGGGAGCTAAAGTTGGCTCAATCAGTTTAATTTTCGGCGTGGGTTTTTATTTATACAATAAAGAAAACGAATACATTTATTTGATTTTGTTAATATTATTTATGTTTTTGCAATCAATAGATTTAAGAGAATTTGCTAATCATATGTTAATGACTGATTTAATAGAAAGTAAAAACAAAAAAAAAATATTTAACAGTTTGAGACTGAGCAAAAGTAGAAAAGTCCAGAACAAGAATAATTTTTTTGAAATTTCAAAATATTTAGTAAGAAATTTCATGGATGGAAGGGCAAGATCTGTCGATTTTTTACTTTTACTTGTGATTATTGATAATTTTTATTATGAGACACAAATTCTTAATTATATTTATTTTTTTATGTTATCTAAAGCAGGTGCTGTTTTTTTTGGAGGTATTTATACTACGATGTATAAAAATAGAATATTTAAACAATGATACAAATAAACAAATTTTTCAAATTTTTAAAAAGAAATAAAATTAATTATTTTACAGGTGTTCCAGATAGCGTTTTAAAAGATATAAATTTATTCTTAAATAAAAAAAGTGACAAAGAGCATTTTATTGTAGCCAGTGAGGGTTCAGCAGTTTCTCTTGGCATAGGATATCATTTAGCTACAAACAAAATTCCTTGTGTTTATATGCAGAATTCGGGACTTGGAAATGCGATTAACCCTCTTATATCAATTGCACATAAAAAGGTTTATTCGATTCCTTTGCTTTTGTTGATTGGCTGGAGAGGAGCGCCAGGTATTAATGATGAGCCTCAGCATAATTTGAAAGGAAAAATAACACCTAAATTGTTAAATTTACTGAATATAAAATACTGCGTACTTAAAAAAAATGATGATTTAAAAAAATTAAAGAAACTTTTAG
>MDTG01249704.1_pt1 | contig 12371 bp, 10 predicted proteins | sample 811421 | NCBI WGS metagenome assembly MDTG01 (sample SAMN05326645, study PRJNA326480) | marine metagenome | isolation source: seawater | place: Pacific Ocean: South East | collected 2011
TAAGGAATAGATTTATCATTGAAAGGCAGTCGAATAATTTCATTTTGACTATGAGGATGACTGGAACAATTTGCCACGATAGCAGTTTCATTTCCAACTGACTTAAATCCGTTCCAAATAAGCGGCGGAACTGTAACTAAATAATAATTTTGAGGTGAAATAAATAGTTCATGCAACTGGCCTTTAGTTGGACTCTCATCTCTATCATCATATAAAACAAACTTTATTTGTCCTGATACAACTGCGTAATTAAGAGTCATTTCCTTATGCATGTGCCAAGCTTTAATGGCATTAGGATAAGTACAAGAAAAGTATATTTCACCAAATTTGCCAAATTCAGGATCATCAACCCTTAGCATATGCATCACTTTACCTCGTTCATCGAAAAATTGTTTTTTTGATGTTATTTTTACACCTTCAATCATAATTAAAATAATCTTTTATTTGATTTTTTGTGATCTCTTCAGCAGAGCCACCTTCCATCAAGAATTTATACCATTTTGCTGTCTCATCAATTGTTTTTTCGAACCTCCATCTCGCCTGCCATCCAATTCTTTTTTTTGCTTTTTCACAATTTAATTGAAGCAAAACTGCCTCATGGAAAGCCTTATCATCTTTTTTTATTTTTATCTCGCCACTGTTTAAATAACTGAAAAATTTTTCAGCAACATTTTTTACTGTTTTTATATCTTTAGGATTTGGTCCAAAATTCCAAGATCCACTATACTTTTTTGGATCCTGGAGTAGCGCCTTTGCAATTGAAAGATAGCCGCTTATAGGCTCTAAAACATGCTGCCATGGTCTAGTAGACTCAGGATTTCTTAAAATTAGTGGAACATCATCTTCAATAGATCTTATACAATCTGGGATTATTCTATTTTTTGACCAATCACCACCCCCTATAACATTTCCAGCTCTAACAGAAGCTGAACCAAAGTTATTTCTTTTATTAAAAAAAGATCTTCTATATGAAGAATAAACTATCTCTGCAGCCGCTTTGGATGCACTATAGGGATCGGCGCCACCCAAAATATCACTCTCAACATAACCTTCATCTTTTTCAACATTCTCATAACATTTGTCAGATGTTATGTAGACTAAAGATTTAATATCACTTAAATGTTTAAGAGACTCTAATACATTTATAGATCCCATGATATTAGTTTCAAATGTCTCGACTGTTTTCTCGTATGATTTAGAAACAATTGCCTGTGCTGCCATATGAAAAATTATTTCTGGATTATTTTTTATAAGTTGATCACGCAATAAGTCAAAATTTCTTATATCACCAACTGAATGATTAATTTTATTCTTTAAATTTAAAAGATCAAAATTATTATTCTGTTCAGTTGGTGGCAAAGCAAACCCTGTAACGTCTGCTCCGACCTCAGTTAATAAGTAAGTCAACCACGAACCTTTAAAACCTGTATGACCAGTTATAAATATACGCTTTCCTTCAAAGGTATCTTTTATTTCTTTTAAATTAAGTTTATTCATATTTTAATATTCATTCAGTAATTTTGTTATTTTTTTTACATCCTTAGGTGTCATATTTGGTGAAAGAGGGATACTTAATACTTGTTTGTGAATAAGTTCTGTAATTGGAAAATGCATATTATTTAGTTCCTTAAATGCCTTCTGTTTATGGGGTGGGATTGGATAATGAATCATAGTTTGAACATTATTCTTGAGTAAATAATTTGATAAATGCTTTCTATTATTTGTCCTTATAACAAATAAATGCCATACATGAGACTCATCTTTTCTTACTGAAGGAAGAACTATTTTTTTATTTCTAATATTATTTAAATAATAATTTGCTAATTTTTGTCTTATTTTAATATTTTGTTTTTCATCTTTTAATTTTAAATTTAAAACAGCGGCTTGAATTTCATCCATTCTGCTATTAAATCCCTTATATTCATTCTGATATTTTCTCTTACTTAAATTTTCGTAAATTTTTTCACCATAATTTCCTAATGATCTAATAACTTTGCTAATTTTCAAATTATTTGTTGTTATGGCTCCAGCATCACCTAAAGCACCAATATTTTTTCCTGGAAAAAAACTAAAACATCCAACATCACCGAGTGATCCTACTGTTCCTTCAGAAGAATAAGCGCCGTGTGCTTGAGCTACATCTTCTATAATTAGTAAATTATATTTTTTTGCCAACTTCAAAATTTTTTTCATTGGAGTAACTGATCCATAAAGATGAACTACAAGTATGGCTTTTGTACGATTAGTTATTTTAGCTTCAATCTTGTCAGGGTTAATGTTGTAATCATGCAAATTTGGCTCTACCAAAACTGGTTTAAGGTTATTTCTTGTTATAGATAATATAGAGGCTATATAAGTATTAGCTTGAACTATAACTTCATCATTAGAAGAAACTCTACCTTGTTCCATAAATGCTCTAAATGTTATAGATAGTGCATCAAGGCCATTGCCAACACCAACACAATATTTTGCATCACAAAATTTAGCAAATTTTTTTTCAAATTGATTTGTAAAACTTCCATTTATATAAAAACCAGCATCAATAATATTAGAGATATTTTTTAAAATTTCTCTTTTGTAAATACGATTTGTTTTCTCTAAATTATAAAATTTAATCATTATTAATTCTTAATTAAAATCACTACGATCAATTATATTTAAAATTTTCCCTTTGTACTTTTTATTGGTAAGATATTTTGATATTTCATCAGGAATGTGCCATGCTAAATTCAGTATCAATGAAGTTGACTCTATCTTTTTAAAAAGCTCGTCATCAGAGACTATTGGTATTCTCGTGCCTGGCAAATAATTTCCTATTTTTAATGAACCAGGCTTTTCATATACCGCTTCTATTTTATTGTCATCTAATTTAAGTAGTTTTACAAGAATTGAGGCTCTTCCAGGAAATGCTTTAGCAACTAATTTCTCATTATTAAATGTTGCCTGAGAAATTTGATTAGATTTATTTTTTATCCATTTTTGAACATTCTCATTTAGTTTTTTAAATTGGATACTAAAATCTTTTTCGTTAGAAATATCCTTTTCAAGATTTTCACTTTCAACACCATTTTTTGAAATAAAAACCTGAATATTTCCCCCATATCTTGAAGGAAATTTATTCTTAATAACTTTAGAATTAAGAGATGATGCAATGTATTTAAAAGAACTTAAACTATATGTTCTAGGGTGCTCATGATAAAAAGTATCAAATTGATTTTTTTTTAAGACTGAACCTAAATAATGGTTTTCTATAATTAAAATTGTATTTTCATGCATTAATATTTTGAGGGATCTTAAAACTTGTTTTAAATCATCTATATGGGCAAAAACATTTGTGAATGTTACTAAATCAGGGTGACCATATTTACTTACGATTTTCGTAGCCAATTTTTCTGACAAGTATTCATTATAAACATCATGACCATTTTTTTGACAATCTTTAAAAGCACCTGTTGGCTCAATACCAATAGTTTTGTATCCAATTTCTCTATATAAGTTCAATAAAGATCCATCATTACACCCAATGTCTAGTACATATCTATTGGTCTTGTCTAAAAAATAAGATGACGAAGACTTGACAAGACTCTTCATGCCATCGATCACATCTTTGGTAAATCTAGCTCTATAGTGATAATTGCCAGGGAAAAGTGACTCTTTTTTAATTTGATATTTTTGATGGGCAGTTTTACACTTATTACAAAATAAAATTTCTATTGGATATTCTTTACATATTTTTTTTTCTTGAAATTTAACTAGATCATCACACATAGGATGTAATCCTAAGTCTAATACTTTTTCAAGTTTTGTAGAGTTGCATACTTCACATGCATTTATTTGTTTAGTTTCTGAATTCATATATTTTTTTATTATAAAGCAAAAACGTAGAATTTAATTCATAATTTTTAATCTTCTTAAAAAGAAATAAAAAAAAGACAAGTAAAAGTTTGGATAGATTAAGTTATATATAACATGAGATCTAAAACTAAAATATTTCCACCCTGAGTTTTTTCTGTCTAACATCATTTTTACAAAATCTTGCGCAAAGTAACCAAGAGCATAATTTCTAAACAGATAATATTTTTTCAATTTAAGGCCATGCTTTCTAAATTCTTCAAGAGCCTCTATAAGCCTTATACTCCTAATTAGTGGATACATTGGTTGCCACTCTCTTTCTCCTGATAGTGTGACGCTTAAAGGTGTTGAACAAAAGTACGCTTTCGATTTTGCAAAAGCATTTGCAAAAATCTTTACGTGTGGAAAAGTATTGCCAAATGTTGAAAATATTAATTTATTTTCCAAATCCTCTTTGTTTAGTACTTTAGTATGATTACACCAATTTTTTTTTTTAAAGACAGATAAATACATTCCACCTAGAAAATCAAATGAAATGTTTGGATTAATTAAATCCATAAAATTCATTAGTTCAGAATTTGTCTTTGGAGAAAATTTTTTCATGTCATCACTCAAAGAGTTAGTGCTAAAAGGTTGTTTTGAGGAGAAAACAAAACTTGAGTCAAGTAGATATGAATTTACATAGAAAAAATCAACTTTATGTGAATAAGTATCTAATAAATCTATTAAACTTTTGAGTGAGTGTGGTAGTATCAAATCATCATCACCAATCATCCAAACAAATTTGCCACTAGCCATATTTACAACGTTTAAATAATTTTGAACCCGTCCTAAATTAGTTTCATTTTTTATATATTTTATGTCTATCTTTTTTTTTGCTTCAAGCACAACTGCTTCGGTCTGATCTTTCGAACAATTATCGGAAATACAGATATCTACGGCTTCCCAGTCAACTCCATCATTTTCAATAATAGAGTTTAAGCAATTTCTAAGACTCTTATGTCTATTAAATGTGGGAATGCAGATGGATATTTTTTTCAATTTAACTCTTATTTCTTTTTATTTATTCTTTTTCTAAGTAAAAAGTTAATAAATCAAGAGGGAATAGATGGCTTAGATATTTCTCATACGATCGCGGCCACTTGTTAGCAAACAATTTTATAATATGATTTAATTTGCTACTCGATATATTTTCATCAAACACAATTTTTTTTGTTTTAAACTGACTTAAGGTATATTTATAACGCTTATAAATATCGTGATCTTTATCAAAATAGCAAAATGTATCTACATTGAAAAAAGATTTAATATTCGGATGAATGTACGCATATCTTGATCTAAAGTATGGAACTATAACAACAACTTTACATCCTATTTTTCCAACCCTATATACTTCTTCCATAGTTTTAAATAAAGAGTCTAGTTCGCCTAAAATATTATCAAGGTAAATTTCATCAAAATAATTATTTTCAAGTGGATATGGAAATGAATTTAAATCATGCTTAATATCGGTGTTAATATTGTTATTATTATCAATGCCTACAGCTCCAGCTCTTTTTTTGTTACCGCACCCTAAATCTAGAACTCTCTTATTCATTTTTATAAGACTCAGCCGTTTAATTGTATTTAACTATCATTTAAAATACTTTGAAATACATTTTTCCATTCTTTATAAGGTTTTTTTTCGATATGCATGTATTTAAAGTTAAATTGATTTATTGTTCTTTGACATTCTCGACTATACCACCACTTATCTATTTGGTAATAATTTAATTTCAACCAATTAGCAAGTTTTATAGGATCATCGTGCAGAATGCCCACATTTTTTAAACTTTCAAAATCTTCTTTGCATTCTTCATTTAATAAATATTGTCCTTTATCTAAAAAAATTATTGAGGGTATGTTCAATGCTAGAGACTCGTGACATGTTGTGGAAATATATCCGTATATACATAGTTTGGAGCTAAAAATTTCGTCATGAAATTTTTTATTCCACATGGAATATTTCATACCAGGGAAGTTTCTAGATATTTTTTCATTCAGGCCCCAACCTGTATCTTCATAGTGCGATCTAAACAATATCTTACTTTGTATCTCTTTAGGTAAAGCTCTAAGAATTTGCATAGTATTATTTATATAACTATTGAAATCCTCTAAAACTCCTATTGGATACAAAGGATCTGCTGTACCTACATACAATATCTGATCCTTTGGTCGTCTCGCGCGTCCTCTTGACTTGAGCAAAATACCACTCGTTAAATTTTTAATTTTATTGTCATTTAAATAGTATCTTCCTGCATCTATGTAATAATTAGCTAAACTTTTTTCAAAATCTACTAATATCTTATACCTTTTAAGACAAGCAGGACCGCCATTTGCATGGGTTCCCGAAACAATTTTAGATCCTTCAAATTTACAATTCATCGCCCAATGAATAAATGCATAATCATAAGACCAAGCATTAGGGCTGAATATAATTTTTGGTTTTAAGTTTTTATAGGCCTGGTTTGAGTAATTTATAATATCTTTATAATTTTCTATAAAAGACTTTGGTATGCAGAGAGGCATCATTTTAAATACTAGGTTTTTGAATTCGTCATTATCTTTGTCATATTTTGATATATAGGACCTATCATTATTATTTTTAATTGATTTTTTGAAGTTGTAGGACTTCATCCTTCTTAAATTAAGTTCATATATTTTATAAAAACTCATTATTGATAACAAAAAAGATGACTTTAAGGGTAAATATGAATGGTAAAAAATAATCTCTGACCTATTTGAAAAAATTTTTTCTTCTACTTTTTTTATAAATGAATAAACGTATTTAAATATATTTTTAATTTTAGTAAATATTGGATTGCCCATATGTTTACCAGGAACATTAATATCAGAGCTAACTTTATTTAGTATTAATGATCTTTCTAAAACATTATTTCTTTTATTATTGTTTATTACTTTTATATTTAGATGCTTAGAAATTTGCACATATATGAATTGATTAAATTCTTTATCAATAGATGCTGTTTCAAAAAACTGAATACCGTTGATAAATTCATATTGTGAGAAATCTCTATCAGTATTAGTAATCGTAGGCTCTTTTATAGATTTAATTACTTTTTTTATTCGAGTATAACGATCATAGAGCATACTTATATAGTTAAGGAGCCATATTCCTAACATAACTTTCCAATACTCACTTTTATAATTTTTTTTGTGAATAATATTTAGTTTCTCACCTATAATAGTAGATACCTCACTAACAAGATCATATATGTATTCATATGATTGAGATATTTCTTCAGGGTTATCAAAAGCCTTTATAGTATCTATTTTTATTCTTTTTTGATCACTTGCCTTAAGTGAATTTGCTACAAAAGGATGTAAGGTAACTATTTCACCTTCAGAATTTAAATATTTCTCTAAATTTGAAATAACAATATGCATTTAAAATATTAATTATATTCTTTTGCTATTTCTTTGATTTCATCTTCTAATGTAGGTAATTTAATGCCTAATCTCTTCTCAATTTTATCTAATTTCATTCTCATATCTTTTGGCCTTAAAGCCATATCCCAGTCAACGTTATCTACGCTCATCCTAGTCATTTGAGAGGTGTCAAGATTCATTCTCTCAGCAAAAATAAAATCAAAATTAGCTTTGCTCATTCCATTATGCGAACCTAAATTAAAAATACCAACTGGCTTTTTTTCAATTATTTCTCTAATATAGTACGAAACACTCTTCATCGACAAAGGGTTAAACTTTACATCCTCAAAGACACTTATTTTTTTATTATTTTTAAGGCTATTGTAAAGCCAATCTGTCATACTTTCCCGACCAAGGGATCTACTTTTTCCAACAAAATTAGTTCTTATAATAGAGCTGTCAATTCTTTGAGCGATAATTTCACCTGTATATTTTGAAAACGCATAATTATTTTTTATGCATATATTTTCTTCATAATGAGGTCCATCACCATCGTATAAATGGTCACTTGAGATGTGCAAAAAATGAGTTTTCAAATTTGCATTTGATATTGAAGTAACTATATTTTCAACAGTTTTGCAATTTAATAGATATGCAAGATTTGGATTGTTCTGACATTCTTCAACACTTGTTAAGCCTATCAAATTGATAATCGCATCAGGTTTTATTTTCGAAATTAATTTATTCGTTTCCTGAAATTTACTAACATCAAAATTAAAATCAGCCTCTTTTTTATGTGAGTGAGTAATTACTTGATAATTGGTAAGATTTTTTAAAAACTCTACAAGTGTACTACCTAAAAGCCCAGTTGCACCCATAACTAATATTTTTTCCATTAGGCAATTCTAAAAAGGAAAAATTTGATTTTTTTCAATTTCTTTATTTAACTTTTTTATCTGATTAACTGTCAAAAATTTTGGATTATTAAAAGAATTATATTCAAAGCCGTTTTTTACTAATTTTCCTTTTTCTTTTTTGTTATTTATTAAATATTTATTATTTCTATCACTGAAAATAATTGTGGGCTTGATCACAAAATGATCATGAAATTCTATTGTTAAATGTGAGTCATCAGAGGGGCACATAATCTCATGGAGTTTTTCTCCTGGCCTGATCCCAATAATCTTTTTATTGAGTTTTGGCGCCATAGCTTCAGCCAAATCTGTAATATATATTGATGGTATTTTAGGTATAAATACCTCTCCGCCATACATTCTACTTATGCTATTTAAAACAAAATCTACTCCTTGCGGCAGAGTAATCCAAAATCTTGTCATTTTACTATCAGTGATAGGAAGAAACTTAGACCTATCATTTATCAATTTTCTGAAAAATGGAACTACGGAACCCCTAGAACCAACTACATTACCGTATCTTACAACTGAGAACCTGGTCTTTCTGTCCCCAGTAAGATTATTAGCTGCAACAAATAGTTTATCAGAGGCAAGTTTAGTTGCCCCATAAAGGTTTATAGGATTTGCCGCCTTATCTGTTGAAAGCGCAACAACTTTCTCAACATTATTACTCAGAGCTGACTTTATAACATTTTCAGCACCATAGATATTTGTTCTTACTGTTTCAGTGGGATTATATTCACCTGCAGGAACATGTTTTAATGCAGCTGCGTGAATAACAATATCTACATCTTTCATAGCTATGTTTAATCTATCTAAATCCCTAACATCTCCAATAAAATATCTCATTTCAGAGTATTTACTCTCAGGAAATACTTGCTGCATTTCAAATTGCTTAAGTTCATCACGTGAGTAAATGATAATTTTTCTTGGCTTGTATTCTTTTAACAATCTATTGGTAAATTCTTTCCCAAACGATCCTGTTCCACCTGTAATTAGAACACTCTTGTTTTTAAATAAATTTTTCATTTGAATTAAATATTTAATTATCCTTTATAAGTTATATCGTCAAGTGATCCAGGTAGAAGACTTTGAAAATAATTCTCTATTTCGCTATCAAAAAATTCTTTATAAAGAGCTGTTTTCCCCCTGTTAAAGGTAGATAATTTTCTTCCTGGCTTACTAAGATTCTCTTCTAAATTTAACTCACGAGCTTCCATTAGTTTTTTTTCAATATTCTTTGCATCTATATAATCAAATTCTAGGTAATTTAATATTTCAGAAATATATCTAATTGGATTCTCAAGGTAAGACTCGTACCAAAGAACTAAACAATTCGATTGCTCAGATATATTTATCCAGTCTTTAATCCATTTATAATAATACTTAATCGCTATATCATCTTTATGTTTTTCATGAGAAAGAGTAAGTGATTTCATAAAACCTTCTTTGAATGGAAGAGACTCAATTTCGTTATGACCCCAAGCATTTTTATTTTTTAAAGTATAAAAATAATTACTTATCATCATATCTCGTAGATCTCTGAATGAAAGAATAATCTTAGCGTTGTAATTATTCGCTAAATTTAAATATTCTTGATTAAAATGACTATGTGTTTTTAGGAACGTATATTTTTCCTTTGGGACATTTTTAAACATCCTATCAGAAATACCATGAGGATGATTTAAATACTTATTATCGAAAATTCTCAACGGAGACTTATCTAATTGAACATAAGGAAGAGTATTTAAAACTGTTTCTATAAGTGTAGTTCCAGACTTTGGTAGACCTGCACACCATACAAATTTATATTTAGATTGAAGACTTTTAGCACTTATATCTTTCTTCAAATCAATAAATAATTCTTGAAAAAATTCTGGTGGACTAGAAAGAAAAAGTTTCAACGAATAAATAAATGATATTTTTACACTCATTTTTTAAATATTTATTTATGAATTTTCATACTACCACTAGGTAATATTGAATGTTCAATAAGTTCTTCAATTATGTTTATTAATTTAAAATCATCCCATTTTTTAGCTACAAATTGCAGACCAAATGGAAGTGATTTTGGACACTTTGCTATAGGTATGTTAATTGATGGAATATGGCCAAGTGTCCATATTAAAGAAGGATCATCATTTTCTACTTCATTCCTAAGTGGGGCTGAACTGCTTGTTGATAATGATATTATTGCATCATATGGTTTAAAAACCTCTTCTAATTCTTTACAGAAATATTCTTGTCGTAATAATGCATTTTGAAAATCATCAATACTTATCATCTCAGAAGCTTCTACTATTTCTTGCATTATATCTGAAATCTGGTTTTTTATTTTAATTTCATTTTTAAAGTAATATGCCAACGATTTATTATAGATCGTTGAATGTACCTCGTGAGTTTGTTCAAATTTATAAGGCCAATTAATTTCATATACCTCGTAATGATCTATTTTGGAAATTTGGTCAACTAATTCGATTAATTTTTCTTGAGTATATCTCTCTGAGTTAGCCCATGTATGTGTCTTTACAAATCCTACTTTAACCTTGTCGTTTTTTTTATAAATTTTTTTATCAATATTTTCGTAAACAAATGGGTAATTTGGACCTCGAACGCGTAATGCATCTAAAAGGATTTTTAAATTTCCACCATGAGAAGTAAGAAAACCTATAGTATCAAGAGAGTCTGTGGTTTTTAATATCCCTGTTCTGGGTATTAATCCAAATGAAGGTTTCATGCCCCATATCCCACAAAAACTAGACGGCCTGATAATCGAACCAGCAGTTTGAGATCCTAGTGCAAAAGGAACCATACCTACTGCAACTGCAGCTGCAGACCCACTGGACGATGTCCCTGGTGTTCTATTTTTATCGTGAGGATTAAGAGTTTTATTTAAATAATGAACTGCAAATTCAGCTGTAACTGTCTTTCCAACGGGTACAGCTCCTTTTAAAATAAGTGAATCAACAGCTCGAGCATTATTATTTGGCATATAGTTTTTCCATATAGGTGATCCCATTTCAGTTGGCATTTTTTCAGTATTAAAAATGTCTTTCACACCAAAAGGTATATTGTTTAATATCCCATTTTTTTTTGACAATTGTATTTCTTCAGTATCGAAGAAAGTCCAAGCTCTTGTTGAAGGTTCATGTAATTTATAGTTATTAGAAACAACATTAAATATATCGGTGTTTGTTATCTCATTAGAAATAATTTTTTCTGATATCTGTGGTATTGTATTCTCTAAAAATAAGTTCTTATTGATTTTCATCAGCAAGCCTGTCTCGCTCAATTCTCGGATCAGTTCTGTTTAAATGTTTATCAATTATTTGTTCCGTAAAGGGTTTAATTTTTTCAAGATTGGGCTTTTTTTTCTCAACTACTTGAAGACTTATGTCTTTGAGGGAGTCTAGTCTTCTATCGTTCATTATTTGATAAAACTCATCATCCGAGTAGTTTGTTATCTGAAGAAAATAATCAAGCGCTTCCGGCTTCTCTCTGTCATGTTTTTTTATTAGTTCAAAACCTTCTTTTCTTGTAATTAAGCCATTCCTTACATCGACCGCCGCCTGCCAAGTGGCTCTTCCAAAACCTCTTTTTAAATAACAAGTGAAATCATGCATGCCTGACATGATACATTCAGCACTTTTATAGCCTTTATAAGATCCTTCCATCTCAGTTTCTTTCCATCCATACGTTTCCCTAATAAATTCGGTTTGTCTTTCATCATCCCAAAAAAAATAGTCTCCAATGTGAAGACCCCAAACGCCAGTATTTTCAATTTCTTCATAAGACGGCAATTGAAATGGATGCATATCTTTAGCTGATAATTGATCATCAACAAGCTCATCTGGTGTTTTTTTTGCTGAAACTTTTGTGAAATAGTCTCTGTCAAATTTGATTCCTGGACATGAATAGGTTCCTCTTCCAGCATTTTCTGAAATTGACTCTCCCCAGATTAAGAGTGGAATTTTAAATTTTGTGGCAACCTGTAATGGAAATGCTCCTATTCCGGTATGACAATGCCAACACGAGTCTCCAATGGCAGTCAGAGATTTTCTAGCTACCTTATTTACCAAATTACGAGACGGCGTAAACTGTAAATGATCAAGATTAAAAACCTGCAAACATCTCTGAAGATTATAAAAACCTGTTTCTGAAAACCAATTATGACTA
>MDTG01041685.1_pt1 | contig 12369 bp, 12 predicted proteins | sample 811421 | NCBI WGS metagenome assembly MDTG01 (sample SAMN05326645, study PRJNA326480) | marine metagenome | isolation source: seawater | place: Pacific Ocean: South East | collected 2011
AAAACTTACGAGGTTAAATCTGGTGAAAAAATATTATTTCATGCGGCTGCAGGAGGTGTAGGACAAATCTTTTGTCAATGGGCAAAGAGCCTTGGATGCACGGTAATAGGTACAGTAGGCTCAGATGAAAAAATTCATACTGCAAAACAATATGGATGCTCGCAAGTTATTAATTATAATAAACAAGATTTTCACGAAGAGGTCATGAAAATTACAAATGATGAAGGTCTTTCAGTTGTCTACGATGGAGTTGGAAAAGTTACAATGGTAAAATCTCTTTTATGTTTAAAAATGAGAGGAACTTTTGTATCATTTGGTAATGCATCAGGAAAACTAGAACCATTAGATATAGGTAAATTAGTCTCTCCAAAGGGATTATTTGTAACAAGACCTAGTATTGCTCATTACACATCTACAAGAAATGAATTGGAAGAGGCATCAAACAAATTATTTGAAATGATAAAATCTGAGAAAATAATTGTTAAATTATATAAAAAGTATTCTTTGAGTGATATAGTTCAAGCGCATAAAGATTTGGAGGGTAGAAAAATAGTAGGTCCAGCTATAATTACTCCTTAAATTTTACATCCATGTCAGATAAATGAAGTTTCAAAGCTTTTGTTGATATTTGAATTTCTCTTATAAAAAATACAATTGATATCATCATTGATAAACAACACGACGCAAAAATAATTCGTGCCATAAAAACTGTGTCTAAATATAGAGCAAATACTGTACCCATATTAAATAAAAAACCAAATGCAGCAAACAAAATTGACAGTTTTAAAACACTTATTCTGCTGTTAAGATTAATTAACTGACTTCTCCATTCAGGTGGTGTATGTTTTTCAAATACGTACTCATCATGAATTTTTCTAATTAGATTACTCAAGGTATGAAATCTATTACTATAAACAGCCATTATTAGAGGTATTGCAGGAAACATTAATGCTGTAACAGTGTAGTCAATATTCATTTAGATTCGATTTGATTAAGTGTTATTGCTTTGTTATTTAAAATAAAATTATGTCAGAAAAATTGCAGGATATTATTAATTTAACTCGATTGACTAGACCTATAGGATACATGTTGTTGTTTTGGCCTTGTTTGTGGGGTCTAACTTTAAGTTATGATTTTTCAACCGGATATCAAAAATTTTTTTATTTTGGATTTTTGTTCTTTCTTGGCTCAGTGCTTATGAGATCAGCCGGCTGTATAATAAATGATATTGTTGATAAAGATTATGATAAAAAAGTTTATCGGACAAAAACTAGACCAATTGCATCAGGAAAAATCTCTATATTTGAAGGATTAATAATTTCAGGAACATTATGTTTGATTGCACTTTCTGTTCTAATCCAATTCAATAATTTAACAATTTTTTTAGCATTAGCATCGATGCCACTGGCTTTTACTTATCCCTATATGAAAAGATTTACATACTGGCCACAATTATTTTTGGGGATAACTTTCAACTATGGTTTAATTCTTGGTTGGACTTCAACTGTTGAAAGTCTAAATTTAATGCCAATTATACTTTATGTAGGGGCCATATTTTGGACATTAGGTTATGACACTATTTACGGATATCAGGATATAAAAGATGATGAAATAATAGGAATTAAGTCTACGTCAATAAAATTTAAATCTGAGCCAAAAAAATTTCTTTATTTATGCTACTCAACCACAATATTTTCTATATTAATTATTGGTTACATGATGAATTTTAATATATTTTTTTTTATTTTTAATATTGCTATTATTTTTCACTTATTAATTTTACAATTAAAAAAGCTTAACATTAATGATCCTGATAATTGTTTTAAAATTTTTAAATCTAATAATCAATTAGGACTTTTGGTTTTCGTAAATATTTTAATTGGAAAAATTTTTATATAAAATGAATAATATTGAAATAGCTAAAAACCTTTACGCAAGATACACAAAACAGTTTTTACCAAAAATATTGATATCAGTTTTGTTCTCTTTACTAGTAGCAATAAGCACATCTGCTATAGCATGGCTACTAGATCCAGCAATTAAAAAAATTTTTATAGAAAAAGATCAAACACTAATTTTAATAATACCGATTGCTATAATCATAGCTTTTACTATGAAAGGTATTTCATTGTATCTTGCAAAAACTATTTTAATTAGAGTGGGCCAGGAGGTAACTAAAATCCTACAACTTCAACTTATGAAATCTGTAATTAAAGCTGACGCAGATGTCGTTGAAAAAAAGCATTCAGGTAAATTTATTTCACACCTAACATTTGATATAGGCATGATGACCAACTTGATAAGTACAGTAGTTTTAAATCTTGCAAAAGATACTTTAACCTTAATTGGACTTATAGGTGTTATGTTTTATCAAAATTGGAGGTTAGCCTTATTTGCGTTAATTATGATACCTCTTGCATCATTTGCGGCAAAGTCATTAGGTAAAAGAATTGGAAAAATATCAACACAAGCTCAAGAGAGTTCAGGATTACTTACCTCATATTTATTAGAAATTTTTAAAAATCATAAAATAATACAAATATTTCAAAAAGAGGAATACGAAACAAACAGAGCTGAGAGGTTCATTAATGATTTGAAGAAAAAAGTAGAAAAAATTTCAATAGTTATCGTGCGTGCGTCTCCAATAATGGAAACACTAACTGGTTTCATGATAGCTTTTTTAATTTATTTCTCTGGAAAATTAATACTCAGTGAACAAATAGACGTAAACAACTTTTTTTCTTTTTTAGCAGCAATGATGTTGGCTTACCAACCAGTTAGATCTTTGGCAACTATAAATATGGCAATCAATCAAGGCCTATCAGCAGCAAGAAGAATTTTGCCAATAATAGATTTGAAAAATAAAATTAAGGAGGCAGAAAATAGCAAAGATCTAAAAATTATTAAAGGTGACATTTATTTTAAAGATGTAAATTTTAAATATAATGATGAGGAAAAACATATACTAAAAAAAATTAATTTAAAAGTTGAGGGAGGAGAAATGACATCACTTGTAGGACACAGTGGAGCCGGGAAATCCTCTATAATAAACTTGATTCCAAGATTTTATGATGTTCTTGAAGGTGACATTAAGATTGATGAACAATCTATTTACTCTTTAAAAATATCGTCTTTAAGGTCGAATATTTCGCTTGTTTCACAGGATATAACTCTTTTTGACGATACAATAAAAAGTAACATAACTTATGCCAATCCAGATGTTGAAGAAGAAGAATTTTTAAAAGCAGTTAAGATGTCTTATTGCAGTGAATTTATAGAAAAACTTCCAAATAAATACGAAACATTAATTGGAGAAAATGGAGTAAGATTATCTGGTGGTGAAAAGCAAAGAATTTCTATTGCAAGAGCAATGCTCAAAAAAAGCAAAATTATTTTATTAGATGAGGCAACCTCTTCTTTGGACTCTGAAACTGAAAGTAAAATTCAGGAAGCGATCAAATTACTCACAAAAGAAAGGACTACATTGGTTATAGCTCATAGGTTATCAACTGTAATAAATTCAAAAAAAATATATGTTATTAAATCGGGTGAAGTTTCTGCGGAAGGAAATCATAAATATTTAATGGAGCATTCAGATATTTATAAAAGTTTTTACGAGAACCAAATTAAAAAAAGTTAATGTTAAAAGTTTATAGAATTTTAATATTTATAGTTTTTTTGGCTTCTCCATTAATTTTATTTTTCAGGGTATTAAAAGGTAAAGAAGATCCAAAAAGATTTAGAGAAAAACTTGGTTTCTTTAGTAAGAAGAAACTGCAAGGTAAACTTATTTGGTTTCACGGATCAAGTGTTGGGGAGATAATGAGCGTAATACCACTTCTTGAAAAATTAGAAAAAAAAAGAGAGATTCGTCAGATTTTAGTTACATCTAATACATTTAGTTCATCTAAAGTTTTAAAAAAATTTAGATTAAAAAAAACAATTCATCAATTTTTCCCAATAGATAAAAAAAATATAATTGTTAATTTTTTAGACTATTGGAAACCAAATGCAGTTTTTTTTATAGAGTCTGAAATTTGGCCAAATACAATTTTCGAAATAAAAAAAAAACAAATTCCATTAATTCTTTTAAATGCGAGAATTACAAAAAAAACCTATTATAAATGGAAAACTTTTTTAAGATTATCGGAAAAAATTTTCTGTAAATTTGATGAATGTTTAATACAGAATGAGGAGACTGGAAAGTATTTAAAATCCTTAGGCTCTAAAAATATATCTAAACCTGGAAATTTAAAATTTTCAAATTTTGACATAGGTAAAATTAATAATTTAAATTATAAAACTAGAAAATTTATAAATTCAAAAGTAGTAATATTTGGTGGTATTAGCACTCATGAGGGAGAGGAGGAATTTTGTGCAAAGCTTTATTTATCATTAGGAAAGAGTATTTCAAATAGTTTAATCATTTTAATACCAAGACATGTTAATAGAGCAAACGATATTGTGGACATTATGAAAAATTATAATTTGAAGGTTCATAAGCATAGTTCGAAAAAGTCTATAAAGAAAGATACTAAAATATATTTAGTAGACACCTTTGGTGAAGTTAGATCATTTATGAAATATTTTAAAGTTGCTATACTAGGTGGATCAATAATTCCTCATGGAGGACAGAATCCTTTAGAGGCAGCAAGGGCTGGATGTAAAGTATTGCACGGACCAAATATTTCAAATTTTAGAGAAGTTTATTCTATATTAAATAAATATAAAATAACTGAAGAGATTTATGGTGTAGAAAAAACTGTTTTAAAAATAAAGAAAATTTTAAAAAAGAAAAAAACAAATTACTATTCCTCAAAATTAAATTCAATTGGAGAAACAGTATTATATCGGAACCTATTAAAAATTGACAAGTACGTATAGATGAAGTTTAACAAACCTAAATTTTGGGACAGAAAAGGTAAAAGTTTTTTAACAATTATATTATTTCCAGTAAGCCTAATATACTTGTTAGCTATTTATTTAAAAAGTAAAATTGTAAATCAAAACAAATTTAAAATACCGATTGTTTGTGTTGGGAACATATATATTGGTGGAACCGGTAAAACTCCAATTTCAATTGAAATATTTAAAATATTTAAATCTATTAAAAAAAATCCTGCGTTTATAAAAAAATACTATCCTTACCTAATAGATGAAAAGAATTTACTTGAAAATTTTGGTAAAGTTTTCTTCAAAAAAAAAAGAGTGGAATGTATTAAAAATTTAATAAATGAAAATTATGATATAGCAATACTTGATGATGGTTTCCAAGATTTTTCAATAAAAAAGAGTTTATCGATTTTGTGCTTTAATTCTAAGCAACAAATAGGAAATGGTTTCATACTGCCATCTGGTCCATTAAGGGAAAAGTTAAGTTCAATTAAAAGGGCATCGTGTATATTAATTAACGGTGAGAAAGACATTTGTTTTGAAAATCAAATTTTAAAATTTAATCCCTACGTTCAAATATTCTACTTCAAATACGAATTATTAATAGATGATCATTTAAGAAATAAAAAAATAGTTGCGTTCGCGGGAATTGCAAATCCAAATAATTTTTTTGATTTACTGAAAGACAATAAATTAAAATTAATTCAAACTTTTTCTTTTCCAGACCATCATGACTTTAGTTTTAATGAGTTAGAAAAAATTAGGAATACTGCAATAAAAGATGACGCAATTTTAATAACAACTGAAAAAGATTATTATCGAATTGGGGAAAGAAATTTAAATATTAATTTTGCAAAATTAAATATTAAATTCGAAAATTTTGATAAATTTAAAAAATTCATAATTACTGGTATATGAAAAAATTTAAATATTTTATTGAATTTATTTTTATATCTATGTTTTTTTTTATATGTAAAAATTTAGGTTATAAAAAGTCTTCTAATCTTGGAGAAAAAATTGGAAAATTAATTGGACCATTATTTAGAAATAATAAGAAAATTTTAAACAATTTAAGAGAAGCAAAGATTGCAAATAATGACGAAGACAGGAGTAAGATTATTAATGAAATGTGGGGCAACTATGGTAGAATACTTTCAGAATATCCCTTCATAAAATATTTTAGAAATTCCTCATTAAATAAATACATCAAAGTTAAAGGTAAGGAAATTATTGAAAATATTAAAGGAGAAAATAAATCAGCAATTTTTATATCAGGTCATTTTAATAATTTTGAGCTTATGGCAATGGAAATTGAAAGGAGTGGTATAAATTTAGCTGCAATATATAGACCTTTAAATAATATTTTTTTAAATAAGACCATGGAAAAAATAAGAACTAATTACATTTGTAAAAATCAAATTAAAAAAGGTAAATCAGGCACAAGAAAAGTTGTTGACTTAATAAGGAAAAATTTTTCAATTGCTCTAATGATAGATCAAAGAGTTAGTGAGGGAGAATCAATAAAATTTTTTTCTAGATACGCAAAAACTACTACAATACCTGCTCAATTGGTCAAAAAGTATAAGTTAAAAGTTGTTCCCGTATATATATTTAGATCAATGGGGACTAATTTTGAAATTGTTTTTGAAAAACCAATTAAATTTAATGAAACTGATACTATTAATGAGATCACACTAAAATTAAATAAAATATTAGAAAATATGATTGTAAAAAACCCAGAACAATGGATTTGGTCTCATAACAGGTGGAAATAGTTTTGCCTCTATAAATGTCTCTTTTTAGATGCCTCTTTATATGAAAAATATGCCTCCTGTAATTCAACGTTCCAGTAAGTTAAATTTTCTAATTTAATTTTTTTACCCGATACAGCACAAATCACATGGTCTCCATCTGTAATAACTTGAAAATTATTTGGCAGATACTTTATTTTTGCTAATTTTTTGAACATTTTTAGTTTATAAATTAATATATGAAAATTGCTGTAATTGGAAGTGGTGGTAGAGAACATGCTTTATGTTATAAATTAAATAAATCTAAATTAGTAAATGAGATTTATTGTGTTCCAGGCAACGCAGGGACTAAAAAAATTGCAAAAAATATACAGATAGATTTTAATAATTTTGAGATTTTACATAAAACCTTAATAAATTATAAAATTGATTTAATAATTGTTGGACCTGAAGTCCCTTTGGTAAATGGTATTGTTGATTATTTTGAAAAAAAAAAAATAAAAATATTTGGTCCAAACAAAATTTCTGCGCAACTAGAAGGTTCTAAAATATTTATGAAAAAATTTTGCAAAGAATTTAATATCCCAACTGCCAAATTTGATGAAGTAAAAAATTTAGAAGATGCTAAAAAAAAATTAGAAAAATATAAATTTCCAGTAGTAGTGAAATCTGATGGGTTAGCGGCTGGTAAAGGAGTTACAATTTGTAAAAATGTTAATGAGGCATTGAGGGATGTAGAAGATATAATTAATGGAAAGTTTAAAAGTTCAAATAAAGTTTTTATTGAGGAGTTTTTAAAAGGTGAAGAATTAAGTTATTTTGTAATCAGCGATGGTGAAAATTTTATTAATTTAGGTAATGCTCAAGATCACAAAAAAATAGGAGAAGGAGATATCGGTTTAAATACCGGGGGTATGGGCGCTTATTCTCCATCCAAATTACTTAATAGTAAAATTGAAAAAAAAATAATCGATAAAATTATTGAACCTACGATAAGAGGAATGCAGAAAATAAAATGTCCCTACAAAGGCATATTATTTGCAGGGCTTATAATTGAAAATCATGAACCTAAACTCATTGAATATAATGTACGATTCGGAGATCCCGAATGTCAGGTTTTAATGATGAGATTAGAAAATGACTTATTAGAATTAATTTTGGCTTCGTTGAATAACTCTATTTATAAAGAAAAAGTTAAATGGTCAGAAAAGTCTGCAATAACAATAGTTGGAGCAAGTAAAGGTTATCCAGAGAATTATAAAAAAAATGTAGAAATTAAGAATTTGTATGAATTTGAACAAAATGAAAACGAGCAAATATTTCATGCTGCAACTTTTGAGAATAAAGAAGGTAAAGTATTTACAAATGGAGGAAGAGTTCTTAACTCTACAGTTGCAAATAACAATTTAAAGCAAGCTAGAAAGTTAGCTTTAAACATTTTAGATAAACTAGATTGGGAAAATAAATATTATAGGAGAGACATTGGATTTAAAACGATAAAGTGATGAGAATTATATCTGGTAAACTTAAGGGAAGAAAATTAATTCAATCGAAAGACAAAAAAACTAGACCACTAAAAGATCTCACAAAAGAATCCATTTTTAACTTGATAAAACACTCAAAAAAATTCGATCTAGAGCTTAAAAATTCAATTGTTTTAGATATTTTTTCAGGTACTGGATCATTTGGACTAGAATGTATTTCTAGAGGGTCGAAAAAAGTTTATTTTATTGAAAATTATAAAAATACAATTCAGTTGCTCAAAAAAAATATCGAAAAGATGAATGTAAAATCAAATTGTAATATTTTTACGGAAAATTTTTTTGAAATATCTTTTTATAAGTTTAATAAAGAAAAATTTAATATAATTTTCCTTGATCCACCATATAAAGAACAATATATAAATAAAATTTTGGATCAAATATACGATAAAAAATTACTTTTAAAAAATGGTATAGTAATAATTCATAGACACATTAAATCTGATGACTTAATAACAAAAAAATTTTCTATATTAGAGACTAGAAAATATGGAGTTTCAAAAATAATTTTTTTAAAGTTATCTTAATAGTTTAACGGTTTCTTTTTTAATAAGTTCTACTGACGGTTGGTCAAAAGGATTAACTTTAAGTGCTTTACCTAAAAGAATTGTCTCTAAAACAAAAAAAGAAAAGAGTTCACCCATAACATCTTCTGATCTTTTGAGGATTTGAAAAGATCTAAAGGGGATTTTTTTTGATTTAAAAACATTCATTGTCGCTTTTTTTTGAGAATCTATAATTTGGTATAAGTCTTTATTTTTTAGATATTTTTTTTTATTTAAGATGTCAAATTTATTAATTTTATCAGACTTAACGGGCAATACATTGAAAAATGTAAAGAAGTTATTTTTAGGTCCGTCTAGATAAAGTTGCAATAAACTGTGATTATCTTTTGGCATAGAAGAAACAATTGGAACTATTCCTTTAGATTTTTTTCCCAAAGATTCTGCTATTAGTTGTTGATACCATCTAAAGAAATTATCTGAGCTTTCATCATAATTTAAAATTATAGAATTTTGTTTTCTTAATTTTAAAAGTTTAAGAGTATTTTCAACATTAATTATTAATCCTTTAAGAAAATTTTTATTTTTTAAAAGATTATTTAGTCTCTTAAAATTTTTCTCTTTAAGACCCATTAATTGAGCTGGCAGCATTCCAACTTCTGATAAAACAGAATATCTTCCACCAATAAAGTTTTTATGCTCAATTACATCTGATTTTATTTTGTTTGCCAACTGAGAAATATAACTATCTTTTTTTTCAGTTATAAAAATAAATTTATTTTTATTACTTTTTGTTTTTAAAATATGAAAATTCGATATAGTCTCTAAAGTCTCTCCAGACTTAGAAATTATAATATTTAAAGACTTTTCTTTTGGATTTACTAATTTTGGATTAAGATTATTAATGAAAATAAATTTTTTTTTTATTTTGTGTTTTAGAAACTGGTAAATTGCCTCTGTTCCGAGAATTGAACCTCCCATTCCAATGATTGTAATTTTTTTAAAATTTTTCAATTTCTTAATAATTTGTTTTTTATAAGTGTATTTATAAGTGTTTGTATGGCTTTCTAACAAAGGATAATTTTTTAACAAAATCTCTTTTTCTAATTCTTTGGATTTTTTTCTAAATTTTTTAATTTTATAATTGGTTACAAAATGTTTTAATAAAATATTTTTGGTTAACATTTAATTATTGATTTTGTCTATAATTGACTTTTCAATAGATTTATTGTTATTTGACTTGCTAGGACTGATTGAACTGTTGGAAGACTGAGACTTTATTTTACTTTTAACTCCACCATCCTCAATACTCTCACCTACTAAATTTTCATCGCTAGGATTTGGAAGTTCTTTAAAATCTGGAGGCATTGACAGTGGGTTTTTCTTTTCAACTAAAAATTCGTCACTAGAATCTGACCTAGTTTTTCCTTGCAATGCATCTTTAGCTGTTTGGCAAGAATGAAGGAACGTTATAGTTAATAGAATTAGCAATATTTTTTTATACATTTTTTTTTTTATATTCTAGTAATTCCCTAATAATAAGGCAAATTATTCCAAGTGAAATAAAAATATCAGCAACATTAAACACAAACCAATGAAAACCTCTGTAATTTAAATCAATAAAATCCGGCACTGCAGAATAGTATAGTCTGTCAAAAAGGTTTCCAGCTGATCCACCTAAAATAATAACATAAAAAAAAGATCGTAATCTGTCAGATGTTATTATCAAAAAAATTATTAAAATATTAATAAATGAAATAACAACTGTTATAATATTATAAAATATTTCTTGACTCGAAGAAAATAAACCAAAGCCGATACCGGTATTCCAAATAAGAATAATGCTCAAAAAATCATTGACATAAATATTTAAAGTTTCTTCATTCGACATACTTAGAATGTATATTTTTGATATTCGGTCCAACAGAAAAATTATCAAAAAAAGACAAAAGTAAAATATATACTTACCAAAAGTTGATCTAGTCATTTTAAGAGATATCTCCATGTCTCTCGCATTTGCTCTCTCTTATCTTCCAACATACAGGACATTTTTTCCCAATTGCTTTTGTGGTTGAAGCTTCATATTTATTTTCAATTGAGCTATCTTCAGACACCTCGGCATTTGAGGTAATTAATAATTCTTCAAAATCAAAATCTTTAAATTTTGCATAAAGCTTATCATTTAATTTAATACTTATTTTTGCCTCCAAACTTGATCCAATTATTTTTTCAGCCCTTTTATTTTCTATACTTATGTTGCAATGGTCCCTAATTTTACTTAATTCTATCCACTTTTCCTCTAAGGGTTCATTTTTCCATTCCTTTGGGATACTTGGAAATTTCTCAAGGTGAACACTCTTTCCACTTTTATTTATTATCATGTAAATTTCTTCAGTAGTAAAAGTAAGTATAGGAGCAAACCATTTTAATAAACAATTTACAATTACATTTAATACTTCAATACAGCTTTGTCTTTTATTTGAATATTTTGTGTCACAATAAAGGGTATCTTTTCTTATATCAAAATAAAAGGATGATAAATCTACCGTACAGAAATTTAGCAATTCTTTATAAAGATTATGAAAATTATAAATATTAAAATTTTCATGAAATTTGGTGTTTAAAACGTAAATTTTATTAAGCATAATTTGTTCAAGCTCTGGTAATTCCTTAATATTAATTTTATTAAAATCTAAATTTATTACTTCATCCTTTAAGTTTCCAAGTAGATATCTAAAAGTATTTCTTATTTTTCTATATGCCTCTGCGTGTTGTTCCAAAATGGAGTAATCTATTCTAAGATCCTCAGCATAATTTGAGGCTGCAACCCAAATTCTTAAAATGTCAGCACCATATTTTTTTAATATCTCTTCAGGTAATATAGTGTTTCCAGAAGATTTGGACATTTTGTGACCTTTACCATCTACTACGAAACCATGTGATAATATGCTTTCAAATGGTGCTTTGCCTCTCGTACCACAAGATTGAAGCAAAGATGAATGAAACCAACCTCTATGTTGATCTGACCCCTCTAGATACATTGAAGCTGGCCATTTAAGATCTTCTCTTTTTTCTAAAACAAATGAATGTGTTGAACCACTATCAAACCATACCTCGACAATATCATTTAATTTTTCGTAGTCATCAGCTTTATATTTGGAACCTAAAAATTTTTGTGGGTCGTCTGAAAACCAACAATCAGACCCCTCTTTCTCATAAATATTTGCAATATTTTCAAAAACCTGATCATCTACGAGTACTTTATCAGTTTTCTTTGAAATAAATATTGGTAATGGGACACCCCACACTCTTTGTCTAGATACACACCAGTCTGGTCTTGTTTCTATCATAGACTTTATTCTCTCCTTACCTTTGCTTGGATAAAATATTGTATCGTCTAAAGCCTTCAATGCCTTTTTTCTTAACCCATGACTTTCCATAGAAATAAACCACTGTTGTGTCGCTCTATGTACTAGAGGGGCCTTTGATCGCCAAGAATGAGGGTATGAATGATTAAGTTTACCATTAGCAAGAAGTTTATTCTCACTTTTAAGTTTTTCTATAATTTCGGGATTAATTTTAAAAATATGTTTTCCCTCAAATAATGGAATGTGTTTGGTATATTTTCCATCGTCATCTACAGTTTCTAATGCTTTGATATCATATTTGAGACAAAGATTA
>MDTG01117600.1_pt1 | contig 12369 bp, 7 predicted proteins | sample 811421 | NCBI WGS metagenome assembly MDTG01 (sample SAMN05326645, study PRJNA326480) | marine metagenome | isolation source: seawater | place: Pacific Ocean: South East | collected 2011
ACTACAGTAAGTGGATTTTTTTTGTGTGAAAACTCGCCTGGAGTCATTCCCCCCGTATTATATTCTTTTAAAAATCCTCCACTAAGATAATCTTTTATATCAAAACTAATAGCCCCTCCTTTTGACATAGAAGATTCTACAGCCTTTGTTGTATCTTTTTTATCTCCTGATAATTTAGCTAATATTTTTTCTCCATACTTTTTACCCTTTTTAACAGACTTAAAAACTTTTTGTGCCGTTTGAAATACTTTACCTCCAGGAGCTATTTCTGCAAGTTGACTAAAGTTATCTTTAAAATTTTCAAAACCAGTATAATCACTAAAATCAGCATCAACTCTATTTTCATCTATTCCTAATAAATCACCAAGTTGAGTTCCTTTAAGTTTTTGTTTTCCTGACTCTACTTTTTTTACTAATTCTTCACTTATCATTTTTGAAACTTCAGGAACAGCGCTTACTAACGTACCAGATTTCATTAATTTTTTTGAAAGTTTTTTTGTTAATGCACCACCTCCTGGCTTACTATATAAACCAAGTCCTGTCATAAATGCTGCATCACCACCATAATCAAAAGCATCTTGCACAAAACCAAGTTTATTACCCTTACGTATAGGATTGTTTTCAATACCACTCATTAATTCTTTTGCTTTATCTTTTTGTTGTTGTTTTTGAAATTGTTTTTGTTCATCACTTATTGGCGTATTAGCAGTTATTCCACTAGCTAAAATAGATTGTGCAAGAGTTGGAGTTCCACCATCTTCAAATTTTAATTTTTCTAATATTCCTCCTTTATAGTATTTCATAGTTCTTAAATCTAATGGTCTTGTTCCTTCACTTACACCGCCCTCTTCATAGTCTAATCTAGCTCCTTTTTTAGCTATTTTGTATTTTTCTAACATTGACTGCATGCCTGCTTGTGCTTCAGATGATTTAGATTGTTGTTCTGCTTGCATGCCTGCAGCCACCCTTTTTTGTGCAGCAGCACCTTCTGATGTAAAATAATCTTCTTTAGCTTGTTTTTCTGCAGCTGTTTGTTCTTTTCTTGCTTTTTTTCTACCAAATACAGATTTACCTATATCAACTAATTCTCCTACAGTTTGTTTTACACCACCTACCACATCACCAGTAAATATTCTACCTACACCCATTCCAACACCAGCAACATCAGCTCCTATTTCTCCTACACTATATGTAGTAGCGTCATTATCATCTGCTAAAGAATCTAAACCACTACCAACTAAGTCTAAAGGATTCCCTATACCACCACCACCTGACACTTTTCCCATTAAACTTCCTACATCTAATCCTCCACCTTGAGTGGTACCCTGCATTACTGTGCTTAACAAATCTGCCCCTGGACCCTCACCTTTAGTCATACCACTAAACAACTCCCCCATGTTTTGTCCTCCAGTTAATTCTTGAAAACCACCTCTAGCTAATTCACCACCAAATTTACTTCCTATGTTTTGTAAAAATTGTCCAGCTCCAGTTCTTTGTTGAGGTGCCCCCATTTGTTGAGGAGAATATGACATAGGAGGTAAAACTGCTTCTGGCGATTGATATTGAAACTGCATAGGGTCTAATGTTATACCACCTAATTCGTATTTTTTTTTAATATATTTTTGTATATTACTCATATTATCTTCTTGAATATCTATAATAAGGAATTAATGATAATATACTAAATCCTTCATTTTTCATAATTTTATCTCCACCATCTACTCCAAAAAATCTATCCCCCTTGTCCCAACCTATTGAGGCTGCTACTATAGCGTAAGTTCCTCTTATAGCTGGTTCAGCAGTGTCTATTTGTGCACCTGCTCCAGTTGTTCTAAGAGGCACATGGTGTGTTCCATCTTTTACACTATACCACATTTTTTGTCCTGGGTCTTCAAAAAAACCAAATTCAGAATTAGAATAAATTTGTTCTAAACTAAATTCACTTGCATCATATTCAGAATAAGCCCCTCTATTAGCACTTCCTAAAAATGTAAATTTACGAAAATATAAATGATTAGAACCCACTTCTGTATTAGCATCTATATGTATATCTATATTGTCAAATATTTTTGGCTGCATAGATTCATCATTTAAGACAAAATGTATCTGTATTGGCTCTTTAGTATACAAATCACTTCTTGTGCCCCATTGCTGAAGATTTGCTTCTAATTGTGGATAGCTTTCTGTAGATACATAATTTGTATAACTATCTTGGTCATAACTATAATCCTCATCATTTCCATGTCCCAATATATAATAGTCTATTTCTCCAAAAGTTAAATATCTATAAGAACCATCATCTACTGTTCCATTTACAAAACCATTAGATAAAAACAATTTTGTATTAGAATCTGTTTCCATAGACTCATTAAAAGTATCGTAAGTGCAATATAATCTGTTTTTAAAATTAATATAGCTAGATGGTCGTTTTGAAATAAATGAACTAAATACTCCTAAATTTTCATTATACACTAATGTGTATGGATTATCACAAGATATTGACAATAAAACCTCTCCATATTCTGGGTCATAACCTATATTAATTCCTCCATATCCTGGGTCGAAAGTACTATAATTAGTTAATGTGTAACTGTAGGGTGCGTCAGCATCATTTGATGGTGCTAAATCAAAATTTGGAGACATCAAAGGTTTATCATTTATAGTTTCATTTGCATATAGTTGAAAAAATGTTTGCATAGAGTGGGAATCTCCTAAAGAAGTTACACCATATCCACCGCCTTTACCTGCTCCTAATTGTAAAAATTTAGATGCATTATCATCATAATAATATGCCGCTTTATCAGTAACGGCTAAACCATGAAAATGTTGTGTTCCTAAAGATTCACTTAAATAATCATATCTTTCTATTACATTGTCAGTTCCTGTTACAGCTTGAATAGCTCCACCTTCTCCCGAAGGTATCATAACTCTTGGATTGACAGATAGTTGACAAGTTCCTGAGTCTTGCAAAGCAAACAATTTATTTTGCAATTTAAACATTTGTCTAATAGGACCTTTAGTGTAGTCTAAATCTTTTAATTGATTTACAGGAAATACAGAATAGTTATCTAATACATCTCCTGTGTTTTTAGGGTCAGAAAATGCAACAGTTGATGGCCAATGGTCTATTTCTACAAATCCAAAAGGTTTCGGACTAAATACTTGAATTTTATTTTCTGCATCATATGATGTATTATACGCATAAGCACCAGTATCATCTGGTATTTGTTTTGCTATATTTTGTGTGTCACTACCAAAGAAATAACCATGTCTTAAATCTAAATTAGTTTCTGTTTCTACAGGACAAGTATAAGCCGTTAATACACCTCTATCAGAGTATTCTGAATCTGTATCTGGATTGTGAACTTTCTTTAAACTAAAATTAGCAATAAAAGTATCACCACCAAATACTGGCAATCCGTTACTTCCTGAACCATCAAATGCTTCTACTTGATTTACCTGTCTAAAACTTCCTGTAGAAACAAATGTATTTTTTGCAAAAGCTAAGTTAGTGTTACCCCCATATAATGTTCCAGCGTTGTGGTTTTTTATTATAGAAGCCATAGTAACCTCTGGAGAATCTACACTCCATATATTACCACGACCCGTTTTTCCAAATTGAGTGGCACCTGAAGCTCCAGAACCATTCAAGCCTGTTGGTCCCATTTCAGAATATGCTTCATGGTCAGCCCCACATGCCCATCTATAACCTGAATAACCGTCCGTATTTATTTGCCAATCACCATTATTTAATTGGTCATTATTTTTAAATCCTAATATATTAGGACCGCCAAACTGATAATAAACTCTTTCTCTCCAGTTATTAGCTTGTAAACAATGTCTTGTTATAGGTAGCATAGCATGATGCGGTAAAGACATAACTATTGTTTTGTGACCTAAAGAAAAATCTGCTCTACTTTCTGAGTATGTAGTAGTTTCTTCGCTTAAATTATCACTTGTGCCACCTGTGTTGCCACCCAGAGAGTGGTTTCTCATATTTTTAGATGTAGAATTTAAAGAAAATATTACATTTTGTCTGTGTGGGTCGTGCCACATAGTAGCATTTCTATAAGGCCTATCAGAGCCCAAAGTTGTTTCAGAAATTTCTTGTCCTGGATTTACTATTTGTGCGTGAAAAATTCTTGACTCTTTCCAATACGGGTTTAAGTCTCCTGATGGAACTGAAGAACCCCACCATGTATCTAACCTTTCTCCTGGGTCATTTGTACTTCCATCTAACCCTGCATTAGCAAAAATATCAGGCATAACATTAGTAGCTCTTGCTCCACTTTCATAACCTTCGTCATCGCCATAAAAGTCCCACTGTCTTTGTCCTCCTGCATACCATAGATAATGCTCATCTCCACTTAAAGACAAGTTTGTGTTTATAGCAGTGTTGGGGTCAGTAGTAGCAATTTCATTAGAATAAGGATTAGTATCAGTAGCTTTCCAAGCTGCTAAAGCTGTAAAATTTGGATACATCCATCTTTCAGCTATATCAAATTTCCAATCTCTAGTGTTCATACCAAAACCTAAACCTCCAGAATCTCCTGCGCCACCACCTCCTGTAGTGTTAAAGTTTCTAGCTTCACCAACTTGACCATAATCATATTTATTCCAATCAGGTCTAGCCATACCATACATAGGATAAGCCCCTATTCTTTTAGAATAATATTTAGTGTATACACCTAAATGAACATCTCCCGATATATCATTGTGTATACTTGGTTCATCATCTGTATCAACCCAACCATCAAGTAAACTTTCATTTAAAGCATCATATAAATTCTCATCGCTATATCCACCATTAGGTTGATAACCTGTAAATCTTCTCCATAAAACATCAAAAGTGTTAAAATCACACTCCCAATCTGTAGACCATTTGTTACTCGGAGAAAGCTTATGTTTCCAACCTCCAAAATTTTGAACAGTTAATTCATCTTCTGCTGTTGTAGTTTCTTCTTGAAAATAATATATATCTTCTCCTTTTAATAATTCAGGGTCTATTTGACAAGCAAATAAACTTACAAATTGTGGCCCCATATACATGTCTGGTCTACTAGAACCAGCTAAACCACCATAATACCCATCAGACAAATACATATTAAAAAAGTGTGGCCATCTATTATCTGTATATCCTCCGTTTTTAAGTGATTGTTTTATACAATATCTTTGCTCTGTTATTTTTATTCTATCTCCACTGCTAAAATTTAAATTAAAATCACTATTAATAATAGCGTCAGGAGAATCCATAGTAAATATGTTGGAGTGAGACCAGTGTTTGTTACCCGCTATTAAAGGTGTGTCATCACCAAATAAATTTGCAAAAGCTCCAGGTGTATATACTTGTGTGCTAGAATTTTCGGTAAAATTTACAGCAGCGTGCCCATATATATGTGAACAATAGTCTTGTATTGTAGGTGTAAATATACTATTATGATAATTACCAAATCTACCAGCCATACCAATTCTGTTTGCTCCTTTCCACTCTAAGTCACCTGCCTGGGTATTAACTTGAGAATTATCATTCCAAACACTATTTGGGTCATTGTCACAATATTTAACTGCTCTTTGTAAAACACCTGAAGTAGATATTGTTCTGTTTTCTGGAGTTCTTTCTACTCTTACTATAGAATAACCACTAATTTTTTTGCAAGTTTCAGAAGAAAGCTTTACTTCAAAATAAGGATATAAAACACATGCTTTTTGACCTTCTCCTTTATCATGTTGAGAGTATGGTTTTATGTAATTTTCTTCCTCCCAAGTTGGACTAGGCCAATCAACAAAACCTCCATCTAAATTACTTCTACTGGTTTGATAATAATATGGCCATTTCATGTCAAAACCATTTACACTACTTCCAGAAAATGATGGGACTATGTATTCGGTGCTATGCTCTGGCATTCGCACATCTCCTATTCTTTTCACAAACATAGGAGAGCCTTTTTTATCATAAAACAACAAACCAAATCTATATATTTCTCCTCTTCTATATCCTACATAATTAGAATTATACATTGGATTAGCGTAATTAGCATAATAACCTCCTGTTTCTTGATTTTTTTCAACACGATAAAAAGGTGGCCTTGCAGCTATTTCACTACCTGTAGATATTAATTTATCTTGACTATCTAACTCTACAGGTAAAGCGTCATCAGGTTCAGAGCCTAAAACTCTAAAAGTTACTCTAACACCTTCAAACTCTCCATTACTTAAAGCCGTTCTAAAGTGTTTACTTTCTGCGCCAAATATACCTCTTCTAACAGAATAGGGTTCTGGGGCAGTGTTTTCTGCAACCCAATATTCTGGAGCAGATAAAGATGATTGATATAATCCATTTTGCTCTCCTTCTGTTTGTGTAGGTCCTTGTATATATCTATAAAAATCATCCCCATTAGGTTTATTGTATTTACCATAATCTTCTGATTGTGGGTTATGATAATTAGCATCTTCGCCATTTACATCATAAGTTACACCAGCTAAAGAATACAATAAATCACTGTATAAATCTGGATTTCCAGATTCATAAGAGTGATGTTTATTCCAGCTATTATAAGAAGCTACAGTAAAGTCTGTAGGAACTGATTCTGCTACACCTTTTAAATTACCAACAAACAATCTATTATCTTTAATTTCTAAAGCTTTACATGTATCCCAACTAACATAATCAGCGCCAAATTCTAATGCTATTATTTCTTCTCTTACTATTTCTGTTCCTGTGTGTGTCCAGTTTAATGTAGTTTGACCCACTGGGACTGGTATAGTAGCAAAAACTTGTGCAACACCAGGAGCGCCTCCTATATAAGGAATATGAATCATTTCCACATAAGGATACCTTGTGTCTAAATTTTCTATGACACCAGTTATACTTTTAGATGTATTAACGCCTGGATTGCCACCCTTAGTAAAAGATGCAGGTTGTGCAGAGCCAGAAACAGGTAATGACGCTGGATTAGAAACAGGCGAAATTCTTGACAATCTACCATCTAATGTTTTATATCTAAATGCATACGAATGACCTATACTTTCTAAATTTCCACCATCTACAAATCCCGTTACTTTTGGTATACTAACCTTAGTTTCTACAAATAAATCGAAATAACCTGGGTCATTAGTATACTGTGAATATATAGATGGGTTAGCGCCAACATTCATTGTTCTTAAAGGAATATCTCCATCAGTAAAATATATTCTTCTTACATGTTCATTTTCTTCAGCGCCTACAACTTTAAGTTTTTTCTTGTTTTCAAATCCAAGGTTTCCTACAAAAAATAATTCATACAAACCTTGTTGTCCAGCACCAGTTAATGTGCCGTCTTTTTGTTGTGAAGTTTTTATAATAAAATCAGTTTTATAACCAGTTATATTTTCTTGCTCTGGCCAAGTTCCTAATATTACTAAATAATCAGAAAAAGCATATGAGCCTAAAATTTGCATTCCTTTAGAAATCAATACGTCATCTAAGTTACTAGCATCAGTAGTTGTATCTTCTTGTAATAGTTGAAAATTTTCTATTGTAAAAGTATCATTAACACCATCAACAGAACTAACATATGAGTTAATTCTTTCTGAAAAATATGTTCCAAATTCTTCAGTTATAATTTCCCACAAAATTCCTTCATTAACATAATAGTCAGAATCTACTGTGTCATATGCAAGCCATTCATTTCTCCAAGTATTTTCTATTGCAAAATTATCTATAGCAGTGCTTATAGCAATATCACCATTTACTACTATATTTACGCTTGTTACAGTTATTTCTGTTGTAGTGCTAAAAGCCCACAAATTGTTTCCTCCAGAAGATGTGTTTACAGTTGCGCTTATATTATTGTCAGCTAATGTTATTTGATTCGCTATAATACTTTCAAAGTATAAAGGATTTTGTGTAGCATCTGTAATTTCTGCAAATGGCGGCACTTCTACATCTATAACTTCTGTATTTTCATCACTTAATGTTAAAGTCACAGTAAATGTTAATCCAACACCATCTGAGTTGCTATCTTCCACACCTGATGCAACAGTGGTTAATGGAAGAGTTGTATAATTTTCTAAAAATGAATTGTAAAAATTAATATAATAACCACCTTCTGTAAAAGCAGGTAAAAGTTGAGGTTCAGTGTCTTCGATTAGTGAGTCTTGTGATAAATCGTCATAAAAATTTCCTAGAGTTACATATTCTCCTATCATTACATACGCAGAAGAAGGAGAGCCTGTTAAATTATAATTTTCAGACAAAGTTCCACTAGTAAAATATGCTTCTAAATCTAAACCAAAACTTGCATTAGTTATATAATCAAAAAATGCTTCCCATGTTAATTGAGACCAATTTGTATATATTTCATCCCCAACTGTTTGCCAATTTACTATATCACTAATTGTACTAGTCTCAAATGTAGTTATTTGTCCGCTTCCTAAAGACAAAGCTAATTTGTCACTGTCGTATGGTTGTACAGATATATTTTTTCCAACATAAGAATTTAGTCTTATATTTTTCGCATATCTATAAGACTCTTTAGGTTGTAACAATGGGTCCATATCCATCATCATACCTTTTCCAAATGTATTTGGTTTTCCTGGTTTTCTCATTATACGTTAAGTAATCCATTTAAACTTTTAACAGGAACCAATGTGTTCCATATAGAAGCTGCTTTTTTCATTTCTATAGGGCTAGGCATATTGTCATTACCCCGTGTTTGCGCACATAATCTTTGCCAATTAGTTTGTAAATCTACATATATATTTCTAGCTAATTTTCCATTATAATAATCTCTTGCTTTATATTTAAACATAAGATAAGCAGAAACTGCGTCTTCATGTCCGTCTGCTATAGTTGGAAACCCCTCATCATCTGTATCTATAGCATAATAAGCTATATTTAAAGAAGAACAATCATTATTTGATAAATTTATAGTATCCTCTGTTAAGTAAAAAGAATTTGATTTACTTGTGTTTTCTGGGAAAGTAGCAGAACTTTGTGAAAAATAAGTAGAGTTAGAAGCATCTCCTGCTTTTTTTACATCTATTAAACTTAAAAAATCATTAGGCATAGACGCTTGTTTGTTTACTACATTAATAGTTGCAGTTTTCTTTACAAATGTTTTATAAGAACCTATCTTTCTTTCTGCATCAAATGCCCATTCTACAAAATGGTAAAAATTTCTAGAAGCATCTGTTATATCTAAATTTCTTATAACATTACTTACTACTCTTTTTATGCTTACTCTTTTTCCAACCTGTCCATTCATATTAATATTCTTTTATTTCCTTTATAATACTTTTAAACTTATACAAAGGTAACACTTTACATTTTTTAAATTTTTTTGGCCTTAACCAAACTAATTTATTATAATAATTTTCCAATATAGGAACTTTATATTTTACCACTTTTCCGCGTCTTTCACTTTCAGCTATATCTACTCTTATGTGAAAAGGTCTTTTGTTTTTACATTTTTTTATATAAACAGTACCAAACCTAGAAGGTAGCTTAACTTTGTTTCTATTTACAGCAACATCTTCAATAATAATATCAAAATATGTTTTTATTATATTTCTATATTCAGTATAACTTAACTGCTTATCTCTCTTACTTCCCCTTACTTTTATATTTTTTTTTATATTATTAAACACATCTTTTAAAAAAACGTATTTATCTTTATAGTCTCTTATATTCATAACTATCTTGTTCTAGCGCTTCTTGACCTAGCATTAGCATTAAGTGGTGCAGACACAGGTCCCGTAGATGCTGCCGCTCCTTTATTGTCAACAGAATCATTTATATTGTCAGTAGGGACTGATAAATAAACACCAAATTCTTTAGATAAAATTGTTTCTATTAAAGAACTAACTAATTCCATGGGTATAGGATACCTGCCTCCTGAACTAGCGCCAGCTGATACTGGATTTGCAAAACATGCTGTAATAATTGCATTATATGTTTCATCTGCAAAAAGCTGTCCATCATTTTCGTAAAACCTTAATATTCCCCCTGGCGTTATTGTACAAAAAAATTGACTTTTATTAGGAGCAAATCTAGAAGATTCAAAAAAAGTTTTATCTGGCTCACTCATTATACCTACATGATATTTGCGAATAGGATTACTTGATTTTTGTATATATATTTGTTTTATAGCCCTATTGTTAGCCCAACCAATAAGCTCAGGTATTGTTTGTGTAAAACTAGATAATGTTTTTGATTGTTCTTGAAAAATAACATCCGAAGTATATCTGCCGCTGTCAGTATATTTAGTTAAAAGATTAGCTCTATGATAATGTACCATATGTTTTATTTGCCTAATAGACAAATTAGAATCTTCACCTGATATTCCCCCCTCTACTAAGTTTTTAATATTATATGCTATTTGGTCTAATGTTATCATATTTATAATTTTAAAAAGATAAGGGGCAGGGCTAACCTAACCCCTCATCACAAAGCAGGGAGCAAAATTATTTTCCCTCTAATTGTTTTATTTCATTATCAGCAGCAGGCATTCTTTCATCAGCAACTGTACCCATTATTTTTCTAGCAGCAATTTGACAAACCTCTTCTCTTCCATGAATAGGTAACCATTCTATGTGGTCTACACTATTGTTATTGGAAACATACGTTATAACAATATAACTATTAAGAGGAGCTGGTCTTACAATATAATTATTGTGAACCCTAACAGCATGATATTCCATTGCTACTGTGCTAGCTTGACGAAACGGGTCTGACTTAACAGACAAAGCATCATCTAATTGCATTATTTTTACAACACTTGCTAATTGAGAATTTCCATATATTTTTATTTCTACTAAATAACCAAAGTTAATAGAATCTGTGTTTATATCATTATCATCTTCATTATCCTTAATAGAACACACAACACCCATTTCTTCACTTGCATATTCTCCACCTGGTGTTATTAACGGCATTAATCCAGTTGGAATTAAAATTCCGTTATCATCAAAATTTTTATATTGCCTCCTTATAACATCCTGCCCTGGTTCTTCCTCTTCATTAGTTAAAGCTGCAGAAAAAACTATACTTTTAACAAAAGAACCAAAATCATCTCTAATTTTTTGATTAGCGCCAAACATACCAACTCTTTCACGAAGATATTCGTTTATAGACATTTCTATAAAGCCATTTATTTCAGTATCTGTGAGCCAAGGAGAGTTAGCCCTATCTAAGATAAGTCTAACCCTTTCCCTAGCGCTTGCCGCATCTATTATCATGTGCTACTATTTTTTTGTTTTTTTCTTAGTAGCTTCCTGCTTTTGTTCAACCAAATCCATTTCTACTTTACCTCCACCATTTAATTGGTTTTTAAGTAATGCAAAAATATCTTTATTGTCTTTACACCATTTTATTACTTGGTCTTCTGATATTCCTATAGTTTGTGTACCATATTTAAAAACATCTTTTTCCCATTTAATAATTTGTGCTTGCTGTGCTTCTAAAACAAATACTCTATAGTGTTTATCTTCATCAAACCACATTCTCATAAAATAGTCTGGATTTTCTGCAGCTATTTTTAGAACGTGAGCTTTTAAGATATCATCTCTAGAATCTAAGTTTAATCCTAACAATCTTGCTAATTCTCTCACTTCAGCCATATTTAATTTAGCAGCTTCCATAACAGCATTAGCTGATGTCATTATTGCACTAGCTTCTTGCTCTTGTCTTTCTATAGAATCTTCTCTTAACCAAGAACCATTTTCTACTAGTGGGTGTCCTTTTAAAAACTCATCAGCTAGTTTGTGATGTTCTTGCATAATATCTAATCTAATCACAGGATTAGTATTAGGAAATCCTCTATGTGCAACACCATTTATATCTGTGTAAGTGTGTTGCTTTCCAGTTTTGTCTTTATAGTTTCCAAAAAAGACATAACTCATTCTTTGTGGGTTTTTACTTCTGTAATAAACCAAATGTTTGTTTTTGCTCATAACTTATTATTTAATTTTTTGTCCATGTTTGCTAGTCCACTTCAAACCTGGCCCGCTTTGTTTAATTAATAGACTACACTCGCTCTTTCGAGTAGACTCCGAGTGTTCTTCCACTTTCCCAGTATCTGGGTTATATTTTAATATTGTCCTTGCCATAATAATAATACCCACCCCCTCCGAAGAGGGGATAAGTATATAAATTAGTCCTTAACTAAACATATGAGTACCTGTACCATCTCCGAAAAGATTTCCAGATATACTCCATTTAGAATCAGAAACACATACAAATTTTAAATGTCCTCCTAGGAATCTTCCATCCGTGTCGGCATCTAATGTTAGTATGTAATCTGCAGCAGCTGGTATATCAAAACATGTTGTATCAATATCTTCATTTAATGCAACTACAGAGCCTTTTTCATCTTTGTCAATTTTAGTTAT
>MDTG01249868.1_pt1 | contig 12368 bp, 11 predicted proteins | sample 811421 | NCBI WGS metagenome assembly MDTG01 (sample SAMN05326645, study PRJNA326480) | marine metagenome | isolation source: seawater | place: Pacific Ocean: South East | collected 2011
ATCAACTATTAAAAAAAAATCATGAACACTCTGAAAGTGCAATCTTTTTGCATGCTTCAAACTATTTTCCGAGACTGTTCTTAGAATTTTTTTTTATGGCAGGATCATTAACTGTTGTATTTTTTTTATTAGTAACAGAAGTCTCATCAGTAAAAATTGTAACGATTGTAAGTACCTATGGTGTTGTTTCATTTAGGATGTTTCCAAGTTTTAATAAAATTATGGTTAATTTCCAAAATTTAAAACATTATGAGTACATCAAAAGTATATTGGTTGAAGTTTTAAATGATGATGATCAAATAATTCAAAATTCAAAAAGCTCCAAATTTAGTAACAGAATCAAGCTCGAGAATGTAAGTTTTCGATATAATGATAAAAATATTTTAAACAATATAAATTTAGAAATCAAAAAAGGTGATAAAGTTTGCATTTTAGGACCAAGTGGTTCAGGTAAAAGCACATTAGTAAATTTGATTATGGGCTTATTAAGACCTTCAGATGGAAAAATATACATAGATGATAAAATCATATCAACAAAACAGGACATTCATAATTGGCAAAATAATATTAGCCTGGTCCCACAAGATATTGTTTTATTGAATGACTCTCTTCTAAATAATATTGTTATTTCTGATACTAATAAAAAATTAGATATAAATTTGGTAAATCAACTTATCGAAAATTTTGAATTAAAGAATTTCATAGATAATTCTAAAAATAAATTAGATACAATAATTTCTGATGGCCATTTAAATATGTCAGGTGGTCAAAAACAAAGATTAGCGTTAGTAAGAGCTTTTTACAAAAATCCTAGTATTATCGTTTTAGATGAAGCAACTAATTCACTGGATAACAAAACTGCAAAGAATATCTTAGAAAATTTAATAAAATTTCAAGACGACAAAACAATAATATTTGTTACACATGACGAAAAAATAAAACAATACTGCTCAAAAACTATTGAATTAACATAATTAAATTATGAACATTGCCTTTATACCAGCAAGATTAAATTCTAGTAGACTACCAAATAAACCATTAAAAAATTTAAATAATATCTCATTACTATCTCACACTTATGAGAGAACCGTCTTATGCAGTAGTATCGATAAGGTTTTTATTTGTTCAGGAGATAAATTAATTGAGAAAGAAGCTAAAAAAAAAAATTATAATTTTATTTTTACTAAAGGTAAATTTACCAATGGTACGGAGAGAATATTTTATGCTTATTCAAAAATTAAAAAAAAAATAAAAGATATAAATTTAATACTAGATATACAGTGCGATAATGTTTTTCTAAATTTTAAAGACTTAAATAAATTGATAAATTTCCACCAAAAAAATAAAAATCTTGATATCGTAATACCCCACTCAATCACAACAGAAAAAAAAAACTGTAATTTTGTTAAAATAGTTTCAAATAACAATAATAAAGTTTTGTTTCTAAGTAGATCTGATGTTCCATACCATTACTACTCTAAAAAATGTAATTTAAAAAAACACTTAGATTTTATTTCATTTACTGAGAAAGGTTTATTTGAATATTCAAAATTAAAAAGAAAAAGTACTCATGAAAAAATAGAAAATATAGAATTGTTAAGAGCAGTAGAGAACAGTATTAATGTCGGAACATATGGTCCATTTAGAAATATATTATCCATAAATACACAAGAAGATTTTAAGAATGCAAAGCAATTAATGAATAAAGATAAAATTATCAAATACTATGAAAAAAAAATATAAATTTTTTATGTTTGATTTTGATGGTGTTATTATTAATTCAATCTTAAATATGGAAAAAAGTTGGAATACAACTAAAAAAAAAAATGGCTTAGAAATACCATTTTCAGAGTATAAAAAATTAATTGGTCTATCCTTTTATGATATTTTAAATAAATTAAAAATAAAAAAATCAAAATTTAAAAAAATTAAAAAAGACTATAGTGATCAATCTATATTAAATTTAGATTTTGTTAGATTGTACCCTGGAGTTAAAAAAATATTTTCAAAATTAAAAAAAAAAAATATCCCATACTCCATAATTACATCCAAAGATAAATTTAGAACTATTTATTTAGTAAAATATTTTAAATTAAAGCCTGCTTCTGTTCATTGTCCTACAACAAAGTATAAGAAGCCAAATAAAAAAATACTACTCAATTGTCTTAAGCAGAATAGTTTTAAAAAATCTGTGTCTGTATATATAGGTGATAGTATTTTTGATAAAAAAATGGCAGTAAATGCGAAGATAGATTTTTTATTTGCAGCTTATGGTTATTCCAAACTGAGAGAAAAAAATATCGAAAAAATAAATAATTTTAAAGAACTAAAAAATTATTTTTAATTTAATGATAAAAATACAACTTCCAGATTATGGTTTTTTTGCAATTGTTAATTATGCAATTGATTGTTTACTGATAGCTAAAAATAAAAATCTTGATATATTTTTTGAGTGGAAATCAAGTTTATATGGAGATCACGATAATGATTGTTGGAAATTTTATTTTGAAAATAATAATATATCTCATAATCATACTTATGAAGATGTATTAAATCCTGGTAGTTTTATAATTAAGTATGGAGAGAATAAAAGAAAAATTCATCCAATAGGCCCCATCTATAAATATAATGGAGGAAAAACAATTTTGCGTAATCCAATTTTGACTAGGGAGGATATAGTTTTTTTGAGAGATAAGTTAATTATTTCAAAAGATATAAAAAAAGAATTAAGTATTAAAATAGATGAATTAAACAAAAATACCAATTTAAATTCAATATTAGGTTATCATTTTAGAGGATATGGTAGATTGGATGGTGGAACAGATTTAATTTTACGGAAAATTTTTTCTAATTTTAAAACTCTTTTTCAAATTTATAGAAATTGTATAGAAAACTTTTCAAAAGAAAGAAAATTTTACTTAGCTACAGATAGTTCTGAGCTTCTAAAATATATAAAAAAAAATTTTAAAAATAACTTAATTAATCATAACGTAAATAGATCAGATTATGGAGAAAATCATTTAAAAAATAAATATAATCGTTTTACTCTTGGAAAAGAAATTTTGTTAGAAATTTTGACCCTTTCAAAATGTAAAAAAATTATTGGTTACCCAAGTAATATAAGAAATTTTTTGCACATTTTACACGATGAAATTATTTACCCAGAAGAAATTCAATTAAATTTTAAATTTAAAAATAGATACAACTTATTTGAAAAATATTTCAATTCCATTTGGTACTCTTTGTTAGAAAAAATAAGACTTTATCAAATAAAAAAAAAATAATTTTAAATTAGTTTTTTCTTATTTTTAATTTGATTTATATAGTCTTTCAAACTATTATTGAAATTCCTTCTTGGTTTAAAACCTAACTTTTTCATTTCAAATGTGTTTAATTTTTTGTGAAATACTCCATTTGGTTTAGATTTATCGTACTTAATTTTAACACTATATTCAAAGATTTTTGAAATAGTTTTAGCTAAACTTGTAATTGAAATATCTTTTTCATATCCAATATTTATATGGCTTTGTTTATTGAAATATTTTTTTAATTTATTTGATGCTATGTTCATAAAATAAATACATGCATCAGCAACCTCGTTTACATGCATAAATTCTCTCTTTGGTTTACCGTTACCCCACAAAGTTATATACTTTTTTTGATTTTTTTGAGCAAGATAAACTTTTTTAATAATTGCAGCTAAAACATGACTATTTTTTTCATCAAAATTATCTCCTGGTCCAAATAAATTACATGGCATTAATGATATATATTTTAATTTTTTTTTTGGATATTGCCTCATATAAAAATCACATAATTTAATTCCAGTAATTTTTGCTAAAGCATACGCATCATTATTTTGATCCAAGTATCCTGATAAAAGTTTATTTTCTTTGATATTATTTAAATTTGATGGATAGATACAACTAGATCCTAAAAAAATTAAGTTTTTTACACCACTTGAAAAAGCAGAATTAATTATATTTAATTGGATTTTTTGGTTAATTGTATAAAACTCAACCGGATTATTTTTATTTGCTAAAATTCCTCCAACCTTTGCAGCACATATATAAACTTGATCAAAATCATGTTTTTTAAATAAATTAATAACTTTTTTTTCATTTGTTAGATCTAAATTACTTTTTGATTTTGTGATTATTATATTACTAGTTTCTTTTAATTTTTTATACAGTGCAGATCCAACCATTCCTTTGTGTCCTGCAAGAAAAATTTTTTTCTTATTCTTCACTATTTTCAATCATATCTTGTATAAGTTCTTTGATTGAAATTTTTGGATTCCAACCAAGTGTTTTTTGTGCTTTTTTATAATTACCTTTTAAAAAATTTACTTCATTTGGTCTTAAATATTCTTTATGAACTTTTATTATTTTTTGATTTATTTTAATTGACAAATTCTTATTTTGGATTTTTTTGACATATCCAAACTCATTAAGACCTTTTCCTTTCCAGCCAATGTTAAATCCATATTGCTTACATACTAATTCACAAAATCTTCTTATAGATAGTGACTTACCTGTTGATATGACAAAATCTTGGGCTTTTTTTTGTTGTAACATTTTCCACATCATAGGAATATAATCTTTTGCATGGCCCCAGTCTCTTTCAGCATTAAGGTTACCCAAATATAAATATTTATTTTTCTTTTTTAAAACTTTTTTAATCCCATCAATTATTTTTTTTGTAACAAAAGTTTCTCCTCTTCTGGGTGACTCATGATTAAATAGAATTCCATTGCATGCAAAAATATTAAAACCTTCTCTGTAATTAATTGTTGTCCAGTATGAGAATAATTTTGATACAGCATATGGAGATTTTGGTTTAAAGTAATTATTTTCAGTAAGTGAAATCTTTTTTTCACCACCAAACATCTCTGAGGTAGAAGCTTGATAAAATTTAGTTTTGTGTAAAGATGAATTATTTTTTATCAACTCAAGTATTCTTAGTGCACCTAAAGCATTAGTATCTGATGTGTAAACTGGTATATCAAAGCTAGCTTTTACATGTGATTGAGCGGCTAAATTATATATTTCGTCAGGCTTAATTTTAAGTATATACCTTGATAATGAAGATGTATCATTTAAATCACCATAAAAAATTGTTAAATTTTTTTTTTTTAGCCAAATTTCTTGGAAAATATGATCAATCCTTCTCGTGTTTATTAATGACGATCTTCTCTTTATGCCAAAAACTTTATATTTTTTTTTTAACAGAAATTCTGCTAGATAAGATCCATCTTGACCAGTAATACCAGTAATAAAAGCTTTTTTTATCATTTTTTAAAAGATAAGTAATATTAGTAAAATTAATTTATAACAATAAAATATTGTGACTAAAATAAGAAAATTAGCTTGCGTTTTAACTAAGTATTCTTATGGACAAAAAGATTATGGATTAAGCCCAGAATACAATGCAATTTATAAGCCTTTAAAAAAAAAAATTTAAAAATTTAAAGCTTTACAACTCGCTTAAGTCAAAAAATATTAATAAAAATAATTTAGATTTAATAAATTTTTGTAAAAAAAATAAACCAGATTTTTTATTTTTTTCTGTTTACAATTTTGAGTTTTATTTAGAAACACTAAATTACCTTAGAAAAAAATTAGGAATAAAGCTTATAAACTGGAGTTCAGATGACTCATGGCGATTTGATCAGCATTCAAAAATAATAAGTAATCATTTTGATGTAATGGTCACGACGTCATCAGATGCTTACAATTATTATAAAAAAAATAATAAAAAAAGCATATTAACATCTTGGGGATGTCCAGATGATTGGTTTAAAATACCAAAGAAGAGTGCGAAATGTCAGAGGGACATAATTTTTATAGGTCAAAAATACTTTGATAGAGAAAAAATTGTAAAACATTTAAGAAAAACCTTTAAAGTTGATTGCTATGGTAGAGGCTGGGAAAATAAATCTTTAAAAGATAATCAAGTTCCAAATTTTCTAAGAAACTCTAAAATTTCACTGAACTTTTCAAAATCAAGAGGGAATAAAAAACAAACAAAAGCAAGAGTTTTTGAAATTTGCGGATCTGGAAGTTTATGTATATCTGAAAATTCACCAGAGCTAAGAAGTTTTTACTCTAATTCAGAGGTAATTAGCTTCGATAATACAAAACAATTAACATATATAATTAAAAATTATTTAAAAAATTCCGCACAAAGAGACAAGGTTGCTTTTAAAGCAAATAAAAAAACAAAAAAAAAATATTCTTATTCAGAAATTCAAAATAGTATTATTTTCAAAATAAAAAAATTTAAATTTACAGAAAAAAAAAACCAAATAATTAAAAAAACTCTTTTGAGTTTATTTATTAAATACATATTTCTTTTTTTTATGAGGATTACTTATAACATATTAATTATTTTCATTAAAAAAAAATTAGTAATTAAGATTGTGAGAAGATTTTTCTTTGAGCTGGAATGGAGAATGAGGGGAGAGAAAACTTACACAAAGTTGGGTGCTTGTAATGTTTTTTTTAATAGTTTTTAAAATTTTTAAATTATGTTGAGAAAAAAAATTAAAATAGGTTTTATTTTAAGAGAAACTGATGATGATGGAAGTATTAATTATTTCAACAATTTATTTAGTTCACTTAAAAATATCAAAAATATTGAGATAGTTATATTTTCAGATACAAATTCTAGATTAAAGTTTTTAAAAAAAGATTTTAAAATTATAAGATCCCCTATTTTCAAAAAAAAAGGAGCATATTTTATTTTAAGAAAAATTTTAAGTTTTTTATTTAGAGATTATATTTTACATTCTTTTTTAAAAAAGAATAATATTTCTATTTTATCACATATATCCTTTGACGATTTATTATGGAAAAACTGTGATATAAAATCATATACATGGATACCAGATATCCAGCATAAATATTTTCCAAAATACTTTCCTTTCAAACAACTTTTTTTAAGAGAATTAAGAATTAGAAGACAAATTAATAATACTAGTGGAATTTTTGTTGGAAGTAGATCTGTTTTAAGTGAGCTAAAATATTTTTATGGAGAACAAATAAACGCTTCTATTCTTTATGCGTATCCAAATTTAAAAAGCTTAAATTTAAAAATTAATTTAAAAAATAAAAAAAATTTAATTAAAAAATATAAATTACCTTTAAGTTGGTATCATTTTTCAGGTAAATTTTGGGAACATAAAAACCATTTTTTTTTAATTAAAGCACTTAAAAAGATTTCGAAATTATCAAATGAAAATATAAATATTGTATGTACAGGTGATTTTAATGATCCAAAAAATCTTTCACATAAACAAAAAATTTTAAAATATATAAAAATAAACAACTTATCCAAAAATTTTATAATATTAGGAAGAATTAAATACACAGATGTTATTAGTATAATGTGTTATTCTATATCTTATTTGAGTCCATCTTTGTATGAAGGTTGGGAGACAGGTGTAACAGAAGCAACTGACTTGGGGAAAAAGAAAATTCTATCTAATATTAAATCTCATGTAGAAAGTAAAGACAATCAAACTAAATTTTTTAACAAAAATATAAAAAATTTAATCAAATTATTAATTTCTTCGAAAAAAAATTTTAATCCTAATCGGGAAATAAAAAAAATTAAAACAAAACTATCGAAATTAAAAAAAAATGATACACGTTTTGCTAAACAATATCTTGGAAAACTAAAAGTTTTATGAAACCTAAAATTTTTGTATCAGTGATTATAACTACCTATAGAAGATATGATAACATAGAAAAAATTATTTTTAAATTATTACAAAATTATTTAAATTTTAAACATTTTGAAATTTTGATTTGCGATTCTTTTTTAATTAATTATCCAAACAAAATTAAAAGTTTGATAAATAAATATCCAAACTTGAATATAAGATATTTTAATATTGATAAAAATGTACACTCAATAAAAAGAAATATAGGAATTGAAAATTCAAATGGCGAAATTTTAATTTTCTTAGATGATGATTGTTATCCTGAAAAAAATTTTGTCAAAGATTTCTACAAATTAATTAAAAAAATAAAATATCAAAAAGTGATTTTGTCAGGCTCAGTAAAGTATGAGAATTTGACTGATAAATTTCGAAGTTATCGACAGTCTAGACAATTTTGCTATGATAAATCTTTATTTATTTCAAATAAAGAAATTAACCCAAAAAATATTGTTACAATGAATTTTGCGTGCAAAAGAAATGATATACATAACAATTTAGTCTTTGAGGAAAGATTTAATCGTTATGGTTTTGAAGATTACGAATTTGCTTATAGAGCAAAAAAAAAAAACTTTAAATTACTAAGTTGTGGTGTAAGGGTTACGCATAAAGATGAAAGACCTTTCTCGATCTTTCTAAATAAAATTTCTTTTTTGGCATTAGAAGGAATGAATTACCTTAAAAAAATAAATATTAGTGCAGCAAAAAAAAATAACTTTTACAGGTTAGAAAATAATTTATTTATAAAATCAATTTTAAATTTAAAATTAACCCATATTATACTAAAAAAATTAATAAAATTTTTTATAACTTTAGATAAATATAGATTAAGCAATTTTTTTATGTATAAACTTTCTATAGCATTAGCTTATCTATATGGAGTTTCATGTAGAAAACATAAAGATAAATCAACTTTAATGTGGTATAAATAAAATTATGAGTTTTAAAGGTAAAATCATTTTGATAACTGGTGGCACAGGTTCTTTTGGTAATGCATTCTTAAATTATGTTATTAAGAGAGAAAATTTCAAAGAGGTAAGAATTTTCAGCAGAGATGAAAAAAAACAAGATGATATGAGAAAAAAAATTAATAATAAAAAAGTTAAATTTTATTTAGGGGATGTTTTTGATGCAGATAGTTTAGAAACACCTTTAAGAAATGTAGACTATGTATTTCACGCTGCAGCCTATAAACAGGTTCCCTCATGCGAGTTTTATCCATATCAAGCATTAAAAACAAACGTGATTGGAACAAAGAACGTTATAGACAAAGCTATTGAAAAAAAAGTTAAGAAAATTGTTTGTTTAAGTACAGATAAGGCTGTTTATCCAATAAATGCAATGGGAATATCAAAAGCAATGATGGAAAAGGTGGTAATTTCCAAATCACTTTTAAACGAAAATAGTACAAGTATTTGTATAACTAGATATGGAAATGTTTTGGCAAGCCGTGGATCTGTTGTTCCATTATTTATAAAGCAAGTTGAAAATAATCAAAACATTACAATTACTGACCCAGAAATGACAAGATTTATAATGCCAATGAGTGAAGCAATAAATTTAGTATTATTCGCTCTAAAAAAAGGAAAAAATGGAGAAATTTTTATACCAAAAACACCCGCAGCCAAAATTAAGGACATCGCAAAATCTGTATATAAATTTTTAAGAGTTAAGAATATTAAAATTAAAAATATTGGCGTTAGACATGGTGAAAAAAAACATGAAACTCTCATGACAAAAGAAGAGTCTTATAAGGCAAAATCTTTTGGTAAATATTATAAAATATCAAGTGATCTAAGAGATTTAAATTATGAAAAATATTACAGTCTAGGAGTAGGCAAAAACAAGAAACCTTTAGAGTACAGTTCAAATAAAGTTAAATTATTAAAAATAGACGAAATGGTAAAAGTTTTATCAAAAATAAAATCTGATATTAATGTAATATAATTAAAGTAATTTTTATTAAATAATAAATATATTACATATGAATATTGCAATTACAGGATCTGATGGTTTTTTAGGAAAAAATTTCTACGTATTTTTAAAATATTCATCAAAACATAAAATTTTCTTAATAAACAAAACCACCTCCAAGAAAAATTTTATTAATATTTTGAGCATATCAGATATTGTGTTTCATTTTGCTGGATCTAATAGAGAAAACAAAAAAGAATATTTTATTAAAAATAACATAAAACTTACAGAAGAAATATTAAAAATTTTAGAACAAAAACAAAATTCTACCAAACTAATCTTTGCCTCAACATCTCAAGTTGAAAATAAAAATGTATATGGAATTTCAAAAGTAAAGGCAGAAAATATTTTACTTAAAAGAAAATTTAAAAAAAAAATACAAGTACTAATTTTGAGATTGCCTAACTTATTTGGAAAGTGGTCTAAACCATATTATAATTCTGTAATCTCAACTTTTTGTAAACAAGCTGTATTAAATAAACCTCTTAAAATTCATGAAGAAAAAATAATAAAATTTCTTTATATTGACGATATTATAAAATTTTTGTTTTCAATCATTAAGAAAAAAACTAAAAATAAAATCATAAATAAATTTTCTGGCGAAGTCAAAATTTCTTTATCAAAACTTAAATATACAATAGAAAATTTTAAAAACTTGAAAGATGATGAAATACCCAATCAAATATCAAATAAATTTATAAAAAATTTATATTCTACATATTTAACTTTTGTTGACTTAAAAAATATTAAAAAAAAACTTAAATCACATAAAGATCATAGAGGTAATTTTGTAGAAATAATTAAAAATAAAAAATTTGGCCAAATATCTTATATTTCTATAAAACCAGGTAAAACTAGAGGAAGCCATTTTCATATGACAAAAACCGAAAGATTTTACTTATTAGAAGGTCGTGTTAAATTTATTTTTAAAAATCTATATAATAATAGATTCTATTCAAAAGTTTTAGATACTAGGGATTTTGAATTTGTTTGCACAATTCCAGGAACACTTCATAAATTGATTAATACAGAAAAAAAAGATGCAAAATTAATTATATGGTCAAATGAAATTTATGATAATAAAAATCATGATACATATTCTGTAAATTTTTAATTAATATGAAATATAAAATTATAACTATTCTAGGCACAAGACCTGAAATAATTAGATTGTCATCTGTTATCATAAAATTAAATAATTATTTTGACCACAAACTTGTCAATACAAATCAAAACTTTGACACTAACTTAAATGAAATATTTTTCAAAGATTTAGGAATACCCAAACCAGATTACATATATAAAAATTTTAAAAAAACTAATTCAATTAAATTTTTAGCAAATGTATTTAATTTTGTTGATAAAATTTTAGATAAAGAAAAACCAGATGCAGTATTATATTTAGGAGATACAAATACAGCTCTTACATCTATTTGTGCAAAAAAAAAAAAAATACCAATTTTCCATGTTGAGGCTGGAAATAGGTGTTTTGATGAAAATGTACCTGAAGAAGTCAACAGGCGAATTATAGATCATATTGCAGATATAAACATGACATATAGTAAATATGCAGAACAAAATCTTATATCAGAAGGAATAAAAAGAGATCAAATAATAAAAGTAGGTAGCCCGTTATATGAAGTTTACCAAAATAATTTAAAAGAAATCAATAAATCAAAAATTTTAGAAAAAAATAATTTAAAATCAAAAAAATATATTCTTTGTTCATTACATAGACAAGAAACTGTTGACGATGATAATAAGTTTGGAAAAATTCTTAATGCAATTCAGAAATTTGCTGTCTCAAAAAAAATTCAAGTAGTATTTTCAACACATCCTAGAACAGAGAAGAAAATATTGTCTTTAAAAATTAAAAAAAAAGTATTCAAATTTATGAGACCATTTGGATTTAGAGATTACGCAAAATTAATGATGAATGCTGAGATTGTTGTTTCCGATAGTGGAAGTATCACAGAGGAAACTTCGATATTAGGAATTAAATCTGTAAATTTGAGAGAAACATTTGAGAGACAGGAGGGATTAGAGCAATCATTGTGCTTATTAAGTGGTATCAGTGAAAAAGAAATAATTAGCTCGTTAAATTTAGCTTTAAATTTAAATCCACCCAAAAAAGATATGTTAGGAGACTATCGTCAAGCAAATGTTTCAGAGTCAATTGTAAAAATAATTCAAAGTTATGTTCCCTATGTAAACAAATATATATGGAAAAAATAAATTGAGAATATTAATTGTATCGCAATATTTTTGGCCTGAGCATTTTAGAGTTAACGAAATTACTCAATTTTTGAGGAAAAAAAAATGTAATGTTGATATCCTGACAGCATTACCAAATTACCCTGATGGCGAAATATTCCCTAAATTTTTAAAAAATAAAAAAAAATATTCAAAATATTATGGTGCAAAAGTCTTTAGATTACCAGTAGTACCTAGAAAATCCTCAAATAAATTCTGGTTATTTTTTAATTACATTTCTTTTGTTATTAGTGGTTTTTTAATCGCACCATTTTTTTTAAGAAAAAGAAAGTACGATGCAGTTTTCACATTTGCCACAAGTCCAATAACTGTAGCATTGTTAGCAAATTATATCTCCAAGATTAAAAATACTAAATCATTTTTATGGGTATTAGATTACTGGCCGGATATTCTTGAT